>ENA-OQBL01000675-OQBL01000675.1-human-gut-metagenome-genome-assembly--contig:-NODE-675-length-16612-cov-5.761905_pt1 | contig 16612 bp, 14 predicted proteins | sample MGYA00242747_ERZ504553 | MGnify/ENA primary metagenome ERZ504553 (study PRJEB26092, sample SAMD00036240) | human gut metagenome | host: Homo sapiens | study: EMG produced TPA metagenomics assembly of...
CGTTCGAGTTTTTTTTTAACGTTTAATCACTTATTTTGTCTGGGGAGGGGTAAGGGATGCCCCTTCATCCGAGAAGATCCAGAGCGTTTCATCGATATGAGAGCCACTCCTGGAGTAGGGTGTCACCTTGACGCGGAAGGTGGTGTCGTCGGTCGTTTTTTATAGGTGTGCTCCACGATGTCGCCGGTCAGGACCTTGCTGCGGATATAGTTGTAGTCCAGCAGGTCCGCCAGACTCTCGCGGTAGGCGGGCTGCACCTGCGTATCACGGTACTGCTGCAGAACGGCGAGGAAAGAGCCGCCGGAGGTGTCCAGAATTTTCTGGAAATAGTCCGGGACGATCACGCCGCGCATACGGTCGGTCTTCAGATCCACAACGAACACGCTCTTGTACTTGGGGGCAAGGACCCGCAGAAAATGCTCGGCATCCCGCTTTTCGGTCAGGGTCTGCTCCAGCTTCTCGTTCAGGCCCCGCAGCTGGCGCTCCTGGCCGTTGCGGGCATAATAGGCCTGCTTGTCCTGCCGCATGGCAGCTTCGGCCTGATTCATGGCATCGTCCAGCCGGTGCAGGTCGTTGGTGCTCTGGATGCCCACCGAGATCTCATATTCCTTCGCGCGCAGGAAAGCACGCATCTTGTCCACAGCCACCCACACGCTGTAGGGCGGCTGGTTCGGGGTGAGGATCACGAATTCGTCACCTCCGATGCGGTAGATGCGGCTGGAAACAAAGAACTTGCGGGCCGCATTGGCAATGAAGCAGAGCATGGCATCGCCGCTGCGGTGGCCCAGATGGTTGTTGATCTCGTGCAGGCCCACCACATCGATGTAGGTGCACACCATGGAGTCGTATTCGCTGGACTGCAGCGTCCGCAGATCGGTCTCGAAGAGGCTGCGGTTCAGCAGGCCAGTCAGGGTGTCGTGGCTGTAGGAGAAGTCCAGCTCCTCGCTGAGATGGTCGGCCTGTGCATCCTCACGCACCACCACGGTGGCCCATGGGTTCTGGGCGCAGCAGTTGCGGCAGGGCAGAAATTCCATGGTGATCCACACGAACTGGCCGGACACGTTTTTGCGGAAGCGGTAGGCCTCCGGCTGCTGGGTGCTGAAAACAGCGGAGCGCAGGGCCTCCAGATCGGTCTGGTCGGTGAACATCTCCGCGTCGTCCGGGTGAATCACCTTGTTCGTCACCATGCGCTCACAGTAAGCGGCAAAGTCCTCCTCGGCGTCCGAACCGGCACCGGGCAGGCGTGGATCCCGCTTGATGACCCGGTATTCGCCGGTGGAAAGATTCAGCAGGGAAAGCTCCAGCACATTATCCGCAAAGATCTGGTAGGCCTGCAGTGCCAGTGCGGTCTGCTCACTGTCGGAGACGGGGACCCGGCGGTCATGGCGCATCAGGTCGCGGCGCATCAGGTCGCGGCGCATATCCCAGTAATCCTCGCTGTTGGGCTGGGCCAGCAGGGCCTCGGCATTCTCCACCGGCATGGGCTTGTAGAAATAATAGCCCTGCGTATACAGGCAGTCGGCGGCCTGCAGCATGGAGACCTGCTCCGGCGTTTCCACGCCCTCGGCGATGATGGGCAGATTCAGGCGGTGGGCCATATCCACCACCGATTCCACGATCTGCACGCCCTTGCTGCGGTTTTGCTGGTTCATGTCGATGAGCTTCATGTCCAGCTTGATGGCATCCACGTTGGTGTCCTTGAGCATATTCAGCGAAGAATAGCCGCTGCCAAAGTCGTCCATCATCACAGAGAAACCTTTGCGGTGCAGGCCCTGGATGGTGTTTTCCACCAGAGAAGCGTTTTCGGCCAGCATGGTCTCGGTGATCTCGGCCAGCAGGAGCTTGGGCTCCAGCTGATACTTTTCCACAAGGTTGGAGAAGATCTGCGGCACGTCCAGATTGACGATATCCACCACGGAAACGTTCACAGATACAGGCACAAGATTGCTGCCGCTCTCCTGCCACTTGTGCAGGGTCTTGCAGACAGACTCCCAGATATACTGATCCAGCTGGGTCACAAGGCCGGTGCTTTCCAGCAGGGGCATGAACTCAGACGGGGGCACGCAGCCGCGGGTGGGGTGGTTCCAGCGCACCAGTGCTTCCATGCCCACGATGGCGCGGGTCATGCTGTTGCACTTGGGCTGCAGAAAGAAGCAGAACTCGTGATTTTTCAGGGCGTGCTCCAGCTCGCTCAGCAGCTGACGCTGCTTCTTGAGACGGCTGAGCATGGCCGGAGTAAAGGGGTGCATACCGCCTACGGCCGGGCTGGGGTCTACCGATGCGATCTGTGCAAGTGCATCGGGTTGCAGTGCGCCGACATTTTCATTCGACTTCAGTTCTTCGGACATGATAAATCCCTCGCTGTTGGATGTTTTCGACAAAATATGGCATTTTAGAAAACAGTATAGCACGATTTTAAACCTTTGAAAATAGATATTTAAAACATTGCGACATTGCGGCAAAAAAATGAACGGAACGCCAGACGGGTCCGGAAGGCGGGGCATAAAAAGACCGCTGCATTCCTGTGCAGCGGTCTTTTGGGCAGCGGTCTCAGGCATCCTTGCGGGTGTCGGAGCCGTTTTTCTTCGGTTCTTCTTCGGGGCTTTCCCGGCGGGCAAGACCAAGGCGCAGGGCCTTGAGGGTGGTCTTTTTTACGCCATGCTTCAGGCCGGGGAAGGCGCGCAGCATGCGGCGCGGGCCAACGATGCGGGGGGTGCGCAGCAGTTGGGCCTGCATTTCATCGCTGCGGGCCTGCAGCTCCTCGGCCAGCTGTTCCAGACGCAGCAGCTCGGCAGCGCGCTCCATCGTGCCCTTGGCGGCCAGCTGTGCAGCCTTGGCGGCTTCGGCCGTGTTGAGCTTGGCAATCTCGGAAGCACGCTTTGCGGCCTCGCGGGCCTCTTCGGTCTTGGCACGGACGGCGGCCAGCGTTTCACGCAGGGCGCGCTTTTTCGGTGCGGCTTCGCGGGCCTCAGCGGCAGCAAGCTTGAACTGCAGGCGCTGCTCGTCCAGCTTCTGGTCGGCGTTCAGGGTGGTGGTGCCCAGCAGCTGGGTCATGGCATCGCTGACGGCATGGATACTGTCGGCCAGCTGCTCCATGGCATCCAGCGTCTTGGCCAGACCGGAGGCGGCAAAGGCCGTAACGACTACGTCTGCCGCGTAGACCGCATAGAGCACACACATAACGACAAAGCCCACAAAGGGCGGGACCATATCCACAAGACCGGCGACGACCGGGTGGACGATGCGCATGACCACCAGCGTGCCCACGCCCCACAGCAGGCTGAATTCCAGACAGATGTAGCCGCCGATGTTGAAGGGAAAGTCGCTGTAGTCCCACCAGCGGGTGTGATAAAGCTTATACAGTGCCCAGCCGCCTACCAGTTCCAGCGCACTGGGCAGGATGACACCGCCGATGTACAGCAGCAGGACGCTGTCCTGCAAAGGGGTCAGGGTGAACAGCACGATGACCATGCCGAAGCCGTAAATGGGGCACACCGGGCCGTTGAGAAAGCCGCGGTTCACCAGCTGACCGGTGGTGGCGGCGGCAAAGATGACCTCCAGACACCAGCCGGTGCAGGAATAAATGAGGAAGAAGGCCAGCACATGATACAGCGAAAAGCCGCATACTGTGGTGGTCGTGAGAAAGTTGAGCATAAAACACCTCCTGTGAGAATCAGGCTGCTGTGCAGGTCAGTTCTGTTTTTGTACGATCTTGTATTCATCGCCCGGCTCAAAGAACGGGCAGGCGGCCGTGCTGCGGGAAAGATAGCGGGCCATCTCGTCCTCGTCCAGACAGCTGCCCTGAGCACAGTACCAGCTGCCGTACTCGTCCTGCACATTGTTCAGGCAGATCTCGCAGGGGTCATTCATTGCCTTCGCCTTCCTGTGCAGCCTTGGCGGCAGCCTCGGCCTCGGCCGCTTCGCGGGCCTGACGCTTGAGGATCTTCGGCTCGATCCAGGTCACGCTGGCGGGGTCCGGGTCCTTGCGGGCGATCAGGGCCTTGATCTTGATGCCCATTTCGGTGAACATGCCCTCGTGTTCGGTGCGGATGTTCCACTCCGGCTCGTTCTCATGGAGGTCAAAGGTCATCCACTCGATGTCGTAGCCGGAAGCGGGGAAGTATTCCAGACTGTCGCGGAACAGATCATCGTCGTCGGTCTTGAAGTAGATCTCGCCGCCGTCCTTGAGGAACTCACGGTAGTTGATAAGCTGGCGCGGGTAGGTGAGACGGTGCTTGTGGGAAGAGCCGTTCTTGCTCCACGGATTGCAGAAGTTGATGTAGATGCGGCTGACCGTATCCTCGGCGGTAATGACCCCCTTGATGCGCTCGATGTCGGTGCTCATGATCTTCACGTTGTCGATGGGGCGGCCCGCAGCCTGATAGGCGGCTTCGATCTTGCGCTTGGCGAGGATGAGCACCTTATCGGTGATATCGATGCCCAGATAGTTGTTTTCCGGATGGGCGCAGGCCAGCTGGGAGATGAAGCCGCCTTTGCCGCAGCCCAGTTCCAGCACAAAGGGCTGCTCCGGGCGGGCGTACTGGGCGTGCCACTTGCCGCCCCAGATCAGCGGCTCGTGCACATGGAAGTCGGCTGCCATCAGCTCGTCGTGGGCATAGGGTTTGAAACGCATTCTCATAGTTTGTTGTTCTCCTTGATGTTGTAAAACCCTCTCAGCCTCGCATTCGCTCGGCAGCTCCCCCGAAAGGGGGAGCTTTTTGACTATAAGAGGGAAAGCTATTCGATTTTGCAATAGAAGCTCCCCCACCTCGGGGGAGCTGGCAAACCCGTAAGGGTTTGACTGAGAGGGTTATTCCTGCTCCCGCAAAAATTCCTCCACCTGTTCCGGTGCAGCGGCGCAGCTGCCCTGACAGATGCCGGGCTTGCCGCCGCCGCGTCCGTTCAGGGCGGCGTTCAGGGCTTTGGTCAGGGCGCGCACATCGCCGTCTGCCTGCGCGATGCAGTAGCCGGTGCCCTTTTCGGTGGGGGTCAGGGCGGCGCAGAGACCGGTGGTGGCTTCGGTCAGGCGCACCGCCAGCCGGTGCAGGCCGTCCGGGTCAAGGCCGGGCACTGTGCGGATGGCATCCTCACCGGGGTTTGCCAGCTGGGCAAGTGCATCGAACAGCTGAGAACATACGCCAAAGTGTGTAAACTTGAGCGCAGTATACTCATCGTAGACGCGATGCACCGCCACAGCGGTCTGGTCGGCCTTGGCCGAGAGCAGCGCCCCGATCTCTGCCTGCCGCTGGCGCATAGCCTGTGCAGCAAGCAATGCCCGCTGGCCGCACACCACGCTCAGCCGCACGCCGCCCTTGTAGTTCTCGCTGGCCAGAATTTTGATCTGTCCCACCTGTCCGGTGGTGCGGGTGTGGGTGCCGCAGCAGGCGCAGACATCCGCACCGGGAATGGTCACGATGCGCACCTGCCCTTCGATCTCCTTTTTGGAGCGGTAGACAAGGGCAGCAAGCTCCTCCCGGGTGGGGTAGCTGACCAGCACCGGCACATCCTGCCACACGATGCGGTTGGCGGCAAGCTCGGCTGCCTGCAGGCCCTCGGCAGAAATGGGCACGCTGGTGTCCATGCGCACAGCCTCGGAACCGATGTGGAAGCCCACGTTCTCGGCCCCGAACATCTGGTGCAGGATGCCGGAAAGGATGTGCTCACCGGTGTGCTGCTGCATTTTGTCAAACCGCCATTCCCAGTCGATGCAGCCGGAAACGGCAGTGCCGGGAACAGCGCTTTCCGGCAGAGCGTCCACGCTGTGCCAGAGGATGCCGTCATGCTCGTGCACATCGGTCACATTCAGCGTGGTGCCGTCCGGCAGGGTCAGGGTGCCCCGGTCGGCAGGCTGACCGCCGCCCTCCGGGTAGAACACCGTGCCGTCCAGCGCAATGCGCCCGCCGCCGGTCTTTTCGTCCGGCTCTGCGGCAAGGATGATGCTCTCGCACTGGGTGCGGAAAGCGTCCTGTTCAAAGTATTTTTCTGTGCGCTGCATGGCGCGGGTACCTCCTGTTCAGGGTGCAGTTTGACGATTTAAAATGGCCGCCGCAGGCTCTGGCCATATTCAGCGGAAAATTTATTTTATTTTGCAGAATTGGAACGACTGCGGTCGTTCCAATTCTGCTTTTTCACGCAAGGGCCGTAAAGGCCACAACAAAAGAGATTTTACTGCATCTGCCGGTTTCGGCCCTTCTGGTGAAAATGCGATTTGGAGCGGCCCGCGTTTGCGCAGCAATGAAAGCCCCGGTGGGGCTTTTAAGCGGCGAGCGGTCTGCGTCAGCAGATGGAGGGGCCTTGCCACGACAAGTTCCGCAGGCCGCGACAAACGCGAAATAAAAAATCTGGATTCCGCTGAACATAGCCAGAGCGAAAGCGGAGGCTATTTAAAATCGAAAAAGGGATACACACCCAGTTTAAAAATAAGTATACCACGTTTTTTGCCTGTGGAAAATAGTCTGCGGATATGTTATGATAAGAAACAACGATATTCCCATAAAATGTTAAAAATGAGGAAGGTAATAGCATGCGTGAAAGTGGAATCCTGATGCCGGTGTCCAGCCTGCCCGGCCCTTACGGTATTGGCTGCTTTGGCAAGGAAGCATTCAAGTTTGTGGATTTTCTGGCACAAGCGGGCCAGAAGATCTGGCAGATCCTGCCGCTCAGTCCCACCGGCTACGGTGACAGCCCCTATCAGAGCTGCTCGGCCTTTGCGGGCAACCCCTATTTTATCGACCTCGACGCTTTGAAGGAAGAAGGCCTGCTCACCGCCGCCCAGCTCAAGGCCGAAAAATGGGGCACAGACCCCAAAGAGGTGGACTACGGCACTTTGTATGTGAGCCGCTTTAAAGTCCTGCGCACCGCCTACGCCGCATGGCGCAAGCAGTGCGCTGGGCTGCACGGCTGCAGCTATTACTTCCCGGATGATTACTATGCCTTTACCCTCGCCAATGAGGAATGGCTGGACGATTACGCCCTGTACATGGCCCTGAAAGTGGCCAACGGCATGAAGAACTGGGTGGAGTGGGACAAGCCCTACCGCCTGCGCGACAAGAAGGCCCTTGCTGCCTTTGCCGCCGAAAACGAGGAAGAGATCGGCTTCTGGAAGTTCGTGCAGTACAAGTTTGCGGCCCAGTGGCAGGCGGTGAAGGCCTACGCCAACAAAAAGGACGTGCAGATTTTGGGCGACATCCCTATCTATGTCTCTGCCGACTCGGTGGATGCATGGGTGGGCGGCGCGCTGTTTGAGCTGGATGCCGACGGCGGCTTTGCCCGTGTGGCGGGCTGCCCGCCGGATTACTTCTCTGCCGACGGTCAGCTGTGGGGCAACCCGCTGTACAACTGGGCCTACCACAAAAAGACTGGCTACGCGTGGTGGGTGCGCCGGGTGCGCCACGCACTGGGCATCTACGACCTGCTGCGCATCGACCACTTCCGCGGCTTCGATACCTATTGGGCCATCCCGGCGGACAGCACCACCGCCCGCACCGGCAAGTGGGAGAACGGCCCCGGCATGGAGCTGTTCGATGCGCTGGAAGCTGCCCTTGGCAAGCTGCCCATCATTGCCGAGGACTTGGGCGAACTGTTCCCCAGCGTGCGAAAGCTGCTGGCCGACAGCACCTTCCCGGGCATGAAGGTGCTGCAGTTCGCCTTCAGCGGTGGGGACAGCGAGTATCTGCCCCACAACCACGTCAAGAACAGCGTGGTGTATCCCGGCACCCACGATAACACCACCCTGACCGACTGGTGGGAGAACGGCGCTTCCGAAAAGGAAAAGGCTTCCGCTGCCGCTTACCTGCACCTGACCGGCGTAAAGCCCACCGCAAAGGAGCTGGCGGCCATCCGGACCGATGATGTCCGCATCGCTCTGCTGCGCGCAGCGCTGGGGTCGGTGGCTGACCGGGCCATCATCCCCATGTACGAATGGCTGGGTCTGGGTGCGGAAGCACACCTGAATACCCCCGGCAAGCTGGGCGGAAACTGGGCATGGCGCGCCGCTGACGGCTTTGCCGCCAAGGCACTGGCCAAGACCATCCACGACGAGTGCAGTGTGTACTGCCGCGTATAAACAGAAGGCACAGAGCGGCGGGAGCTTGGCAATTTGACGAAAATATAAAAACTCCGGCAGAAAATTGTGCGTTTTGCTGGTAAAATCGGAAGCTGAATGGTATAATGTTGCTAAAGCGGCATTATGCCATTTTTCTTTACCTGATGCGTTCCCGGCATTTCCGGAAACAGGGCGGGCGCGGGATGCATAATGCGGCAGATGGTTCCTGAACATATGGGGAACAGGTGACTGCACGCGGGATACGGGAGCGCCGCGTGCGCAGATGATGGGGAAAATTACATGAAGAAAGAATGTACCGAGCAGGATCTGCGGGAACTTGCGCGCTCAGCGCAGGCCGTATTTGAGGCAGTGACCCTGACCGAAGCACCGCTTTGTGACGGCTGGCAGGACGATGGCCTGCGGGTGGACTACGAGCTGCGCAATGGCCGTGTGGACTGTGTGCTGCACCGCAGAGTGGAAGCGGACGGCAAATGCTGGGAGCTGGAAATGTGCGCACCGCTGGCAGGCAATGTGCTGCCGGAAGAGCGCATGACACCCCGGGAGCGGGAACTGTGCCGCGAGGATATGAGCCACGATTTCCTTACCGGCGTGTACAACCGCCGCTATCTGGAAACGGTGTTTGCCCAAAAGCTGGAACAGTGTGCAGCGCAGGGCCGCAAGGCGGCTGTGGCGCTGGTGAGCATCGACAACGGCCAGAAGCTGCGGGATACCTACGGCCAGCCTGTGATGGACCAGCTGCACTGCTTTGTGGGCAACCAGTGGAAAAAGAGCTTTGATACCCCTGCGGCCCGCGTGGTCTGCCGCCTGACCGGCAGCATCTTTGCGGTGGGCTGTCTGGATGCCGACGGCAAGCAGCTGGCAGAGGAAATGCAGAACCTGTATCAGCAGATGCCCCGGGAGTGTATCACCACCACCGGCATGATGCGCCGGGTGCCCTTTACCCTGAGCTGCGGCGTGGCGAGCCTTGAGGATGTGCAGGCCAAGAACTGGCAGGCGCTGTACGAGCTGTGCGATGCACGCCTGCGGGAGGCACAGAACGCCGGCGGCGATCAGATGCGTGCAGAATAAAACCAGCGTATAAAATCCCCCTTTTGGCGCAGACTAAGGCCAGAAGGGGGATTTTTTGTATGGAAAACCAGAAAAACGACAACCTGAACCTGCTGGAAGCCGTGGTGCAGAATACCGAGATGGGCAAGAACACCTTGGAACAGATCGTGCCGATGACCGACGATGTGCAGTTCAAGGCCGAGCTGCTGCGCCAGCGCAATGTGTACCACCAACTCAATCAGGAAGCGCACACCGCCATCGAGGCCTGCGGCGGCACCGCGCAGGGGCAGAGCGCCTGGCAAAGCTGAACACGAAAATGGGCATCAGTATGAAGACCCTCACGGACAAGTCCACCCGCAATCTGGCCGAGATGCTCACACAGGGCAGCGGCATGGGGGTGGTGGACTGCGTAAAGGCCCAGAAGGATTACCCCAATGCGCGCCCGGCGCAAAGCGCCTTGCCCAAAGACTGCAGGAGTTTCAGGAGGATAGCCGGGTAAAGCTGGAACAGTTCTTATAAAGAAACCCTCTCAGGCTCACTTTGTTCGCCAGCTCTCCCGAAGGGCGAGCCATTGGCAAACGGAAAACGTTTCTGGAATGTCAAAAGCTCCCCTTTCGGGGGAGCTGGCAATGCGAAGCATTGACTGAGAGGGTTCTTTTTTACAGTGCTTCCACCATTGCTGCCACGATCTTGGTGGCAGTGGCTACATATTCAGCAATGCTGAACTTTTTCACCACCAGCACCTCGTGGCCGTCCTCGTCAGCGTTGTCGCTCATGGCGCGCAGGATGACGCAGGGCACACCGTTCTTGGCGGCGATCTGGCTCACAGCGGCACCTTCCATCTCCACGCAGTCGGGGGCGCATTTGGCTTCAATGGCAGCCTTGGTTTCACTGTCGCCCACAAACAGGTCGCCGGTGGCGATCTTGCCCACCAGAGCCTTCACACCCGCTTCGGCGCAGGCTTTTTCGGCGGCAGCGATCAGCTCCGGGTCGCCGGTGTATTCCTTGAGAAACGGCGGGTTCTGGCAGATCATATCCAGCTGTGCGTCGTGGTACAGCACGGTCTTGCCGATAACCACATCACCAATGCCGATCTTCGAGGTCATATTGCCTGCGATGCCGGAGAAGATGATCTTCTCCGCGCCGAATTTTGTGATGAGCACCTGCGTGGTGGCGGCGGCATTGGCCTTGCCCATGCCGGCACAGCACACCACCACCTGTTTGCCGGCCAGCGTGCCCTTGTGGTAATCCACGCCGCCGTAGGGCTCCACGGTGACGTTTTCCAGCTTTGCACACAGCTGATCGACTTCATCGGGCATTGCGCCCATAATACCGAAAATCATAGGAAACCTCTTTTACGATTTTAAATGGCCGACGCGTGCGCTCTGGCCATATATAGCGGAAAGTTATTTTTAATTTTGTAAGTTCCAAAAGCCTGCGGGCTTTTGGAACTTACTTTTTCACGGGAAGGGGCGAAACCGAAAGTGACATCTGGGCCTGAGATCAGACGTTGAACAGGAACTCGATCACATCGCCATCGTTGACAACGTATTCCTTGCCCTCGGTGCGCTGCAGACCCTTGGCCTTGACGGCGGCGTAATCGAAGTTGTTGGCTTCCAGATCGCTGTAGCCAATGACGCTGGCACGGATGAAGCCGCGCTCGAAATCGCTGTGGATCTTGCCGGCAGCCTGCGGTGCTTTGGTGCCCTTGCGGATGGTCCATGCGCGGCACTCCTTCTTGCCGTCGGTCAGGAAGGAAATCAGGCCCAGCAGATCATAGCTGGCAGTGATGAGGTTGTCCAGACCACTGGCTTCAATGCCCATTTCAGCCAGAAAAGCCTTCTTTTCCTCGGGAGAGTAGTCGGCGATATCCTCCTCGGTTTTGGCGCAGATGGGAATGTAGCGTGCGCCCTCTTCCTTGGCGCGTGCGGCCACCAGCGGGACATACTTGTTGTTTTCAATGCCCTCCATCAGGTCGTCCTCGCCCACATTGCAGGCGTACAGCACCGGCTTTGCGCTCAGCAGGCCCATTTCATGCAGAACAGCTTGCTGCTCGGCATCGCCCTCGTCAAAATCGAAGCTGCGGGCAGGCTTGCCGGCGCTCAGGTGGTCGGCCAGCTGCTGCAGCCATGCGGCTTCGGCGGCAGCACCCTTGTTGTTGCCGCTCTTGGCGGCCTTTGCCATGCGGCCTGCGCGGTTCTGCACCACCTCAAGGTCGGACAGGATCAGCTCGTAGTCGATGGCATCGATGTCAGCAATGGGGTCCACGGCCTCAGCCTTGGAAACATCCTCCACCACATGGATGATGTTGTCATCGTCAAAGCAGCGCACCACATGCACAATGGCGTCGCACTCGCGGATGTGGCCCAGGAACTTGTTGCCAAGGCCTGCACCCTGGCTGGCACCCTTCACAAGGCCCGCGATATCCACAAACTCCACGATGGCAGGGGTCTTTTTATTGGTCTGCCAGATCTCGGCCAGCTTGTCCAGACGCTTGTCCGGCACGGCTACGATGCCGCTGTTCGGCTCGATGGTGCAGAAGGGATAGTTTGCGGCTTCTGCATTCTTGGTGGAGGTGATGGCATTGAACAGAGTGGACTTGCCGACGTTCGGCAGGCCGACGATACCTAATTTCATTTTATTATACTCCTTGCGAAAAAGATTTTACGCTGCGGTAAAAAGCGATATTATAACAGGATAATTGTAGCACAATGGACGTTTTTTCTCAATACTCACTTAAGTGGAAACGAAAAGCCGCCCGTGGAAAAGCAGTGCTGCTTTTCCACGGGCAGTCCTTATTTCAGGTTGTACGGGTCTTACTTGCAGATGGCAAGGGTGCCGGATGCGGTCTCTTCAAAGTGGCTGGCGTAGAATTCCTCCATCAGCCGGATGAGAGAAACGATGTCCCGGGCACCGGCGGTCTCGTAGCAGGAGTGCATGGCCAGCTGGGGCAGGCCGATGTCCACGCAGTTCATGGATACCTGTGCCATGGCAAGGTTGCCCAGAGTGCTTCCGCCGACCTTATCGGAACGGTTGGCAAAATACTGCAGCGGGACACCGGCGCGGGCGGCAAGTTCCTTTGCCACGGCCATGCTCATGCCGTCGCTGGTATACTTCTGGCCGGCGTGCACCTTGACCACAACGCCCTCGTTCATGTAGGTGCAGTTGTTCACATCGGTGTATTCCGGGTGGTTGGGGTGCACGGCGTGGGCGTTGTCGGCGCTGAACATGAAGCTGGAGGCCACCGCACGGTGGAAGTCCTCATCGCCGGGGCAGACGTTCTGCGCGATGCGGTGCAGTACATCGTACAGGAAGGTGGAAGCTGCGCCCTGCTTGGTGCCGGAGCCCACTTCTTCGTTGTCGAAAAAGGCGGCAACATTGATGGACTGGGCGCTGTGTGCTTTCAGGAAACCCTTCAGGATGCCGAACACACACTGCTGGTCATCCAGACGGCCGGAGGAGATGAACTCCTCATTGCAGCCCCAGACGGCGGCCTTTTCGCGGATGCAGAGGAACAGGTCGCTGCCAAGGATCTGGTCTTCTGCGACCTGCAGCTCAGCGGCGACCAGCTTTTTCAGCACGCCTTCCTCGGCGGCACCGCCCAGCAAAGGCAGCATATCCACCTGCTTGTTGTAGGAAGCCTTGTCGTTGACCTCGCGGTTCATATGGATGGCCACGCTGGGGATCATCAGCAGGTCGCGGTCCAGCGTGAGCAGGCGGGAAGTGATGGCATCGTTCTCCTTTATCAGTACGCGGCCTGCCACCGACAGCGGCCTGTCCATCCATGTGGAGCAGATCATGCCGCCGTAGCCCTCGGTGTTCAGCTTGGTGTACTTCCGGCCCATGTGGATCTCGGCGTTCTCCTTGATGCGGAAGCAGGGGGAATCCGTGTGGGCAGCGGCCACATTGAAGCTGTAGTTTCCAGCTGTTCTCCCATGCGGAATGCAAGGATGCTGGAGCCGTTGCGGCAGACAAAATAGCTCCTGCCGGGTTCCAGCTGCCACCGGCGGCTCTCCAGCAGCTCGGAAAAGCCCTCCTTCAGCAGGATGTTCCGGACGGATGCAGTGGTGTGGTATGCGGTAGGATTGCCGTCAATGAAGGACAGCAGCTCCTGTACTTCTTTTTCGATCATTGGGAGTCCCTCCATGGATTTATCGGTTTGGATGCTCCTATTCTACTTCTGCTGTTTGCGCTTTGCAATAGCCGGCCCTGCGGGCGGGGAAGAATTTGTTTTACATTGCGCGGGTTCTATAGTATACTATTCCTGTTGGTAAATATCGAATCGACAGGAAAGGCAGGGAACCGTCATGGAACGCAGTGATCCGCGCTATCAGGCGTATGTGGAAATATTAAAGGAAGAACTGATCCCGGCAATGGGCTGCACCGAACCTATTGCGCTGGCTTATGCCGCAGCCAAAGCCCGCGAAGTGCTGGGCATGCTGCCCGAAAGCGTGCAGCTGCAGGTGAGCGGCAGCATTATTAAGAATGTGAAGAGCGTCATCGTGCCCAACACCGGCCACCTGAAAGGCATGGAAGCCGCTGTGGCAGCGGGCATCATTGCCGGTTCGGCAGACAGAGAGCTGGAAGTCATCTCCGAGGTCAGCGAGGACAAGAAGGCTGCCATCCGGGACTATCTGCAGACGGTGCCCATTTCCATCCAGCACATCGAGCAGGGGCATGTGTTCGATATCATCGTTACCGAGCGCAGCGGGGATTCCTACGCAAAGGTGCGCATTGCGGGTTTTCACACCAACATCTGCCTGATCGAAAAGAATGGCCGGGTGCTCTACGAAAAGCCGCTGCTGAACGAGGAGGCCCGGCGGGACAGCCGGGCCGACCGCAGCCTGCTGAACATGAAGGACATCTGGGACTTTGCCGAGACGGCCGACCTGCAGGATGTGGCGGACCTGCTGGAACGCCAGATCCGCTATAACAACGCCATTGCAGAGGAGGGCCTTCTGGGCGACTATGGCGCGAACATCGGCCGGGTGCTGCTTTCTACCTACGGCAACGATGTGTCTATCCGGGCCAAGGCCAAGGCGGCCGCCGGTTCGGATGCCCGCATGAACGGCTGTGAGCTGCCGGTCATCATCAACTCCGGCAGCGGCAATCAGGGCATCACCTGCTCAGTGCCGCTCATTGAATACGCCAAGGAGCTGCACAGCGGCAAGGAAAAGCTTTACCGTGCCCTCATCATTTCCAATCTGGTGGCCATCCACGAAAAGACCGGCATCGGCACCCTGTTCGCCTACTGCGGCGCAGTCAGCGCCGGTGCGGGCGCTGGCGCGGGCATCGTATATCTGTGCGGCGACGGCTATCAGGCCGCCATCCACACGGTGGTCAATGCGCTGGCCATCGTGTCCGGCATCGTGTGCGACGGCGCAAAGGCCTCCTGCGCGGCAAAGATCGCATCCTCGGTGGATGCGGCCTTGCTTGGCTACAACATGTACAAGTGTCATCAGGAGTTCAAGGGCGGCGACGGCATCGTGATGAAGGACATCGAGACCACCATCAAGGGCATCGGCCGTCTGGGCAAGGACGGCATGAAGGAGACCAATGAGGAGATCATCCGGCTGATGATCGAGTAAGGCCGGGCCGGAATTGTGAAAAAATCATACAAATCCTTCTTTATTTTGTCATAACTCTTCCGTATAATAAGAAGTGGAATACTTTGCTGCTCTGCCCGCCCCCGGCGGGCATCCGATAAAATGGGAGGAGATCATTATGGCCAACGAAAAGATCCTCGTTGTGGACGACGATACCAATATCTGCGAGCTGCTGCGGCTGTACCTGACCAAGGAAGGTTATCAGGTCACGGTGGCAAACGATGGCGAAGAAGGTCTGGAAAAGTTCAATCAGGTCAAGCCCGATATGGTGCTGCTGGACGTGATGATGCCCAAGATGGACGGTCTGGAAGTGTGCCGCCGCATCCGCAAGGCGGGCAACACCCCGGTGATGATGCTCACGGCCAAGGGCGAGACCTTTGATAAGGTGCTGGGCTTGGAGCTGGGTGCAGACGATTACATGGTAAAGCCCTTTGATGCCAAGGAAGTGGTGGCCCGCATCAAGGCGGTGCTGCGCCGCTGCCAGACCACCACGGCTGCTGCCGAGAGCACAGAGGGCGTGATCGAATTCGACAACCTGCGTCTGGACATGAACAGCTATGAGCTGCGGGTCAAGGGCAAGGTGGTGGAGGCTCCCCCCAAGGAGCTGGAACTGCTGAACTGTCTGGCCTCCCACCCGAACCGCGTCTACACCCGCGACCAGCTGCTGGACGAGGTGTGGGGCTTTGAGTATTACGGCGACAGCCGCACCATTGATGTGCATGTCAAGCGCCTGCGCGAGAAGCTGGCCGGTGCTTCCGACAAATGGGAGCTGAAGACCGTATGGGGCGTGGGCTATAAGTTCGAGGTGCGTCAGTAATGCGCAAAAGTATCTCGGTGGCATTCTTCTCGCTGGTGTCCACCCTGATGGTGCTGGGCATCGTGCTGATGGGCGCTTCGGAGTGGGTGCTGTTCAAGAACTACTTCGCCAAGGACCGCTACGAAACACTGGATCAGGTGGTGGGTGTCACCCAGCGCACGGCCCAGTATCTGGTCCAGCAGGCGGAGCTGCCGGAAGGCGATGAGCTGGACGCACTGAGCACCAAGCTGGAGATCATCGGCGAGAGCGCAGAGGCCTATCTGTTCTTTACCGACAACGACGGCCGGGTGATGATCGCCTCCAGCCCGGACAAGCTGGAGAGCCTGACCGTGCCGGAAGAAATGATGGAGAAGATCGACGCTTCCGATGCGGACTACTACCATGTGTTCGGCACGCTGGGCGGCATGCTGGACGGGAAAAGCTACATCACGGTCAGCGAAATGCGCAATGAGAACGGCCAGCCCAGCGGCTACCTGTTCCTGTGCTCTTCCGGTGAGCAGCTGACCCAGTTCAAGCAGCAGTTCTGGTCCAACTTCCTGCTGTCGGCCTGTGTGATGCTGCTGTGTGCCAGCATCCTGACCAAGATCCTGATGCGCCAGCTCACCGACCCGCTGCAGAAGGTGACGGATGCCGCCCAGCGCTTTGGCGGCGGTGATCTTTCCGTCCGTGTGGAGGGAGTGGAAGGCGAAGGCGAGGCAGCCGACCTTGCCCGCACCTTCAACCGCATGGCAGACAACATTCAGATGAACGACAACTCCCGCGGTCAGTTCATGGGGAACATCGCCCACGAGCTGCGCACCCCCATGACCACCATCAAGGGCTTTGTGGACGGCATTCTGGACGGCACCATCCCGCCGGATATGCAGAACCACTACCTGCAGCTGGTCAGTGAGGAAACGGGCCGTCTGGCACGGCTCATCCAGAACATGCTGGATCTTTCCAAGCTGGAAAGCGGCGAATATCAGGTGAATGCCCGGATGTTCAACATCTGGGAGACGATCACCGGCGTGGCGCTCTCGGCAGAGCAGCGCATCAACGACGGCATGATCGACATCGACGGCCTGACCATGGACGAAA
>ENA-OQBL01000676-OQBL01000676.1-human-gut-metagenome-genome-assembly--contig:-NODE-676-length-16596-cov-5.417876_pt1 | contig 16596 bp, 10 predicted proteins | sample MGYA00242747_ERZ504553 | MGnify/ENA primary metagenome ERZ504553 (study PRJEB26092, sample SAMD00036240) | human gut metagenome | host: Homo sapiens | study: EMG produced TPA metagenomics assembly of...
TCAAACTAAAAGCCGAACAGAATTAACTTGTGGGAAATAGGATGGATGAATCCCCGATAGCTTCAAAAGTAACTTAAGTGCATTGGGCAAGTAACTTAACTTACTTGACACTTTCACTTAACTTACTTGGCTCACGAAGTCAAGTTACTTTATTTGCCCTATATTTCTCAAATAAATTCTGTTCGGCTATATAAAATGGCAAGTTCTAGTTTTAACTTTATCCTCCCTTTCCTTTATACAAGTTTATTCTTCGGGTACATAAATGATTTCTCCATTATCCAATTCATAGGCAATACCCACCTTTTTTCCTTTCTTGCCGCTTTTGACATCCTGATCCTCAGAAGGGGTATAACGGTTAATCTTCTGCCCTTCCTTGGTTATGATTTCCATGTTTTCCTTACCCGGATTCTTCACCATCGTAAAATCTTCCTGACTAAACATTTCAGTCATATTATAACGGGTAACCAAGGCCACCATTAACGCTACAGCAAACACCATCGCCACATCAAACAGATTGCTGACCACGCTCATCGGGTCACTATCCTCCTCTTTTCTTAATAAATTACGTTTCATCTCAAGCTGTACGTTTTTCAGTGAGCAATTCAGAAAGGAATTCCAGATTAGTCATATCCTGTAAATACCAGCGTTGCTTCACCTGCTGGGTTATGAAACCGATAGCACTAGAAAACAGACCAACTACAGTCGTAGCAAAAGCGACCTGCATATTATACGCCATAGAAGCGATATCACCAGTAGAAAGTCCCACCAAAGCAGGTCCCATTGGAATCAATGTACCCATCAATCCAAGCATCGGTCCCATCTTGGTCAATGTTTTTGAAATAGCCAAATCCTTATCAGCAGTAATTTCAAAATCAGCCAACAGGCGCTGCACATGTGCCGGACGGTCTTTTGTCTCCAACACCCGACGGATATACGCAATGACCAACGAGTTCGACTTCACAGGAAGTTTGCCTTCCAATTCGGGCAAAGTATCTATAGTCAGTGTATCAAGCTGTTGACGCAACAACGCATCCGTACGCCGAATAGCCAGATACTGCCCGAAAAAACTGCCTATCAATAATAGCGAACGGATGAAAAGAATAATAAGCAATACAACAACAGGGACTAAAAGTCCGTTCGAAATCCAAAACAGAATGTCTGATATAAGATTCATAATGTCAATAAGTTTTAAATGTTTGTTTTTATTCGTCTATATTTATATATAACCAATCCAATGAGCCCTCCACCTGCCAGCATAATTATCAAGCCGGTCAATGCCCCCCAATCCACCTCGCTTACACCTGTTACGGCGGTACGACCATTTACAGTAGCAATAATTCCCAATATGGCGGTCAATGCATTAGTGAGGAACAATAGCTCCAACCGTAATTCCTTTTCCGGCAAAAGATAACGAAGAAACAATGTGCCTGCAGAAATCAATATCAATACACCTGCCGCCATACTCCATGCGACAAGAGAAAAGGAAACACCCGAAAAAGAGAAGATAAGATATACTAATCCGCTAAACAAGACAGGAAATATCAAAATCCCCGGAAACCAACGTAAAGCACGGTAAGCCAAAAGAGTACGTTTCTTAACAGGCCCTGTAGTAAGCACATGAACAGCCAACATACAAAAAGCCATCTGTAAGGCAACTTCCACTGTAAGCACCACCGAAGTGTCAAGCATCAATTGGACATTTGCCAACCAATCAGCAATCTGTGTCTTAGACTGCTGAATAGCATATGGCCACATCAGTCCCACAAAGAGGGTGGCTACAACAGCTATTGCTGCAACCGATCCTCGTTTACGAAATGTCTGTTTCATCATAAAATTGAAACAGACCAATATCATAAGAACAACTACAACTGTTTCCATAGCCTGTTATTCCTGCATTTTTTTACGGCGACAACGCACCAATACAATTAAAACAAGAACAGCAGCCACCACTACAACACAAACAACAGTATTGCTTACCGTATTCGTCTGTTGTTCCGTACCGACTGTATTCATCTCTTCTTTTTTCATCACCATACCCTTTTGCTCTTTTGAAGCAGCAACTTCACGTATCTGACTGATGTTTTCCTTATACCGGGATGCAGTCTGTGCATCCGTTTTAGAAGCTATGAACTGACGTAATTTGGCATTATCACAAACAAAACCAGAACAAGACGGTTTATATTTATTCACCAAATCGGTATGTAGTTTGGCAATATCCGCTATCTGTTGCCCGCTAGCCTGCCACATTCCTTTACGGATAGTTTCCATCATTACCGCAGTCATTTCTTCCAAAGCGGCAGGGTTCTGCTTTTCAAAATAATCCTGCACTCCCAAGTTAAATTTATCCTTTACATACACATCATATATCTCATTCCACATTTCCTTATCAACAGCCTGAGGTTTCATGACATTCCAACCATACGTATTTTGCACAATCTCAGCAAAAGTATTAGCTGCGCCAGCCTCCCCTTTCATTTTTTCCTTAATATAAGTAGGATTGAATATTGTGGTACGGCTCTCTATACCAATAGCTTCTTTCACCTCTTGCATACGGGCATTGTTACGGTTACGATAGTCGCTCAGATACGCATCAGGATCTTTACCGGTCACATTACGGACAGCAAGATTCATACCTCCCATAAACTCATACACATGATCCAGACTTAATGCACCCCATGTATTGCTTTGACGTGGCTGAATAACCGCATCCGTACGTGTCAAAGCAGCTTCCAAAGCAAATTGGCGAACAGTTTCCCAATTCTTTTCACTACCATAAAAAGCACCCATATTATTCAAATAAACATCGGCGATTTCCTTTTCACTTTCCCAACGGTCACCAGATTGCACCATACTTTGTATACCCGTACCATAATTACCATTCACTCCTCCGAACACACGGAAAGTAGACATTTCACGGGCCTCTTTTGGAGTCAGACCTTTTTCTATTAATACACGTTCAGCTTCCACAACACCTGCTGCTACTTGATTTTCAAATTGATCTTCTCTAGCATTGGCTGCCATCTCTACGGCACGATTAATAAGAAACAGACGTGAAGCGGCAATATCTCGCAGCTGCCCGCTAGTCTGCACTACCACATCAATACGAGGACGGCCTAATTCAGCAGAAGGAATCAGACGAAGATCCGTCACACGCCCAAACGTATCACGAACAGGCTCTACACCCAGCATATAAAGCACCTGTGCAATAGTAGCACCGCCGGTTTCTATAAATTCTCCACTCCATAATGTATAACTTACTTTACGAGGAACAGAGTCATTATGACGACGGCGATACATTTCGATAGTGTTGTCAGCCAATTGTTTTCCTTTTTCCCATGCAGATTCCGACGGAGTTTCTTCAGCATTGATAGCGAAAAGATTTCGTCCTGTAGGTAATGTATTAGGATTGGCGATGGGATCACCACCCGGTGAAGGCTGCGTATATCCTCCGTTCAACGCATTCACCATAGAGGTCAATTCTCTTTCCGGACTTTCCAAAAGAGCACTCTTATAATTGCCCACATTCTTCAAGGTACGTTCTACTTCCACGACAGCCAAAGCAAAATTCATCTCCTCTTTAGAATATTCTTTTTTCTTGGACATCATAGCTTTCATCATCGCTTCCATGCCTCCGAATTTATCACTATCCGCTTTTTCACGTTTTCCTCGAGAAGTTGTTTTCATTGTAACCGTATCTTTGGCCAGTGTATTCATACCTACAGCACGGCTCTTGTACATTCCTGTTTCCATTTTCTTTAAAGCTTCAGGGCTTGCACCCATTTTTTTTGCAAGTTCCATAGCTTTCTCAGGATTCATACCTTTCGCTATTTCCTTCATTTTCTCTTTCATAGACCCGGATATGCTATTCCTTTTCGAACATCCGCTTTGGTCAGCCTGCATTATTCCACTGCTCATATCAGCATGTGTTTTAGCCTCAGCCGGAGCTTCTTCAGCTAATGCCATCATCATGGCCATCATGCCTTGAGAAGTATTACGGGATTTATTGATTTCATGTGCTTTAGCAAGTTCATCGGAAGTAATGCCAGTAATACGGCAAATCAATTCATCAGAAGCCAACGATGGATCAGCCAACAGACGAGTGACCAAATCACGTGCAGGTTCTAAATAACGCTGAGTAAAAAGAGTGCGATGTTTCTCTACCTGTCCGTCCGCACGATTACGTAGTTTATCTAATGCCAACAGACTATAGGCTATCGGCTCGGTAGCCATAGCATACACACTGGAAGTAATACGAATGGGTTCATAAGGAATCCCCATCGTATACAGCTGACCTGTAATCTTCTCATTTGCCAGTTCCTCTGCAAAATTTTCTATACGCTGAATATCTTCCTCGGCATAAGGAACAGTAAGAAGACTATCCAATTCCAATTCACGATGGATGCCCAGTTTCACCGTGAGTTTCTTTACCGCCAATGAAGCACGGTTCAAAGCGTCTTTATTTCCGGTAGACAGTACAGCCTGCCCATCGGCCGGAAGTAAATTATTGTATGTTTTGACAGCCTCAGTCAGTTCACGATAAATGGTGCGGACACTACTTTCCATAAAAGGTGGAGTAAGATAAGATTGCAATCCCGCATATGAACGACGCTTAGCAATCATCCCTTCACCTACATTGCCGATGGAATAAATATAAAAATGAGGTAATGCACCTACCAGACGGTCGGACCAGTCATTGCTGCACAAAGCAACTTGTTTGCGCGGAGTGAACTCTAAACTGCCATGAGTACCGAAATGAATCAACGCATCAGCTTTAAATCCGAATTGTGTCCACAGATAAGAAGCAATATAAGTATGTGGAGGAGCTGCATTGGTTCCATGTACTACTTTAAATGCATTATCCCCACTACCGGCCGCATTCTGTGGCAAGAGCACCACATTTCCAAATTGCAAACGAGCTACTCCTAAACGGCCGTCGGAAGTAGTCATATATGCTCCGGGAAATTCACCATTGGCAGCTATTACTTCGGCATACATTTCAGGACGAATGGATTTCTTTATCCAACTCTCATATTGTTCTTTTGTTATGAGTTCGGGCTTGCCGGTTTCCATAAACCGATCAAAAGCTCCTTCGGCATACGAACCAAATACGGCTCCTTGAGATTGTATCATCTGTTCCAATTCTTTCGAAGAGGTAGGCAAACCGTCCACCTTGTAGCCCTCGCGTTTCATACGCTGCAACAAGTTATAAAGTGAAGGAACCACTTCCATACCACCCGCAGTCAGTGCATTCTGACCAGGACCTTTATAATAATAAATAGCAACGCGTTTCTCACTATTGGGTTTACGCTGCAGAGCAATATAGTTATTAACTGTTTCTACAAAAGTTTCCAAGCGTTCTGGAATAGCATAAGCGTGTTGCAAACCCTCCTCATCCTTATAATGTCCAAAAAGAGCGAACGGACGAATAGCTCCATCTATCTCGGGAGTAACAATACTTTGTGACATAAAGCCGCCATTCATCCCCATCTTGTCCCTCTCCCACTCCTCTACCAAGCGATTTACATTCAATGGAGAGAAAAGCGGTATATTCTGTTTCGCCAGATAATCTACAATAGGTTCACCCATACGTCCATGCGCCATATTGATAATAGCAGACGGACGGACAGAATCAATTCCATGGTTCTGAATAAAAGAACGCATGGAACGTATAGGATAAACCATATTGCCAGTTTCCTCCAATTTAGCAATAAGCCCGGAAGGTTCACCCATCGGACCGGTCACAATAATACGCGGAGCATTCTCTTTCCACAAGCCGTTATGTTGCAGAAAAGTATTGTATCCGGCTACCGTATTGAAACCCAACTCTTCGTCTTCGGGTTTCTTTGGATCCATGTGATAAAGCACATCATCGGCACGTTTCATTACGGCTTCCGGTTCAGACACAGAGAATAGTTTTTTATCAATATGCACACGCACATAATTCAGCATACTGCGATAGTTACGACGTCCTCCATTAGACAGATAATGTTTCAATGTATCCGCTTGGATGGAATCCAATGAAATAATCTTGTTTGCAGGATTGGTAGCGGCAGTAGTCAATACCGGCAGACCACCATCGGCTGCTTTTTGTATTTGCGCCCGTTGCTCTTCAGTAATCCTTAATCCCATGGCATTGATAAATACCATATCATAACCGGTCAATCGGTTCAGATCATCTGTGCTCAGTTCACTGATTTTAATAAATGAGTTGTCATTAGCTTTAGATATCTGCCCTAAACTGATTACCTGATAGTTGATGAAAGCCACTCTAGTTGCACTGAACCAAAGATTCCATACACCAAACAAAAGCAGCAAGATGACTGCTATCCCTCCGCCAATCAATAATTGTTTCTTCTTCATATCTTTATTTAAATCACATAGTTTATTTAGTATTAGCAGCCAAATTTCATTTGAACAATTGTTCTATATCCAATGACAAACCGGCTGAAAAAGTTGTTCCTTTAGTAGCAGGCGAATTATTATAATAACGGAAAGGGACATAATTAAACAGGTTGTCTACCGCCAAAGTCATATCAACACCTTTCCATACTTTCTGAGACAACGTAAGCTTCCACATTGTATACGCCGGATAGGTCACCTTCTCAGTTTCTTCATAAGAAGTGTTCGAAGTATATTCCTCTGTATTCACCTTGGACAGAAAGCGTCCGTTCAAAGCAACATTAAACGCATAGTTCTTCCAATGCTTGTCATACTCAAGACGGACAGTAGCCGTATGCGGGCGAGTACTTGAAATGACAGGTTGCCCTTTCTTTATATTCTCGTGTGTATAGGCGTAAGATAAACGTGCCGACAGTCCACAAGGATATTTGACGGAAGCATTTGCCTCGGCACCGGATATCCTGATATTTGATATATTGGTATATACCTGCCCTTTCAACGCCTCACTCCACGCCGTAGTGATACGATTATCAACTACATTATAGAAACCTGTCACCGTCAAATTATAACGACCTTTCATATATTCTGCCGAAAGAGAAAAATTATGGCTGGTTTCAGGCTTCAAGTCAGGATTACCATAAATCATAAAAATACTTGCCATATCAAAATTCATATACATTTCTTTCAAAGTAGGAGCTCGGAAACCACCGGCATAGGAACCTCTCAATGAACAGTTTCCTATTTTATACATCAGTCCTAATTTGGGAGAGAAATGATTAATATCGGAATCTGAATAATAATCAAAACGTAATCCTGTGATGACATTGAAATATTTCGTCGGGTTCCAGTCAAACTGTGCAAAGCCGTCCACTGTATACTGATGTTTACTTCCATTATTGGCAAACTGATAGGACATTAAATAATCACGCATATAATCACCACCCACGGTGAGAATATGCTTACCGACAAAAGTATGATTATAAAAAGTATGAACCGAATGTTGTACATTACTATAATCACGTACATCATTAGCATCTTGCGGCAAGTAGTCGCTCTTATCATACTGGTCGAAAGAATAAGCTATTTCCAGATCCTTATCTTTATCCAATACATAATTTCCTTTCACCCCACCACTGAAGTCGCGATAACGGTCTTTACTAGTCTGTGACTTCTCACGTTCACGAAAAAATTATCCGGCACGTGCCGTCAGTTTCAGATGGTCATTAGCAGTATAGACCAAACGTTCTTTGAAATTCCAAGTTTTATCACCATACACCTTTTTAAATGCCCAATCCTCCGTTTCCTCATTTGTTTTTCCATCTGCCAAATCTTTTTCATCTACTTGGGTATGCTGTACATTAGTCACACTATTGAATTTTCCAACATTGAAACCTATTGTTCCTCCATAACGCTGCTCATTATAAGCCCCGTAACGTCCATTGAGATTCACAGTCCAAGGCTCCGCAGGCACTTTACTTATGATGTTTACCACTCCTCCTACCGCATTCGAACCATAGAGTGAAGAAGCCGCACCTTTTACAATTTCAATACGCTCCACATTGCTCATATTCAATCGGTTGTAGTCTATATTATCCAAAGTCTCACCTGCCAGACGCTCACCATCAACCAGAAAAAGTACAGCATTTCCACCAAATCCTTGCATATTGAGAGAAACTTGCTGGTCCATGGAATAAGAGAATTCAATTCCCGGCAGTTCTGCCTGAAGTAAATCTCCAATATGGGTAGCATCTACTTTTTTTATTTCATCGGCAGTAATGACACGAGTTACAATGGGAACATCTTTCAGGAGTTTCGGAGTACGGGTTCCCGTTACAACTACAGTTTCCATATTTACAGCATCTTCTTTCAGTATAAAATCAACTTTACCTGTTTTACTGACAGACACTTTATGAGTCTGCGAGATATACCCCATGTATGAAACCTGTAGAGTATATTCTCTATTATCGGGTAATTTCAACATGTATTTTCCCTGTGTATCCGTAGTGGTTCCCAAAGTTACTTTTTCTTTTACGGAAACTGTTGCTCCCGTCAGAGGTTCTTTATTTTCATCAAATACAGTTCCCGAAATAATTCGTTGTGCTGATACTGATACCGCCATCAGCCAACACAGTATCAAGCACACGTTTCTGAGTAGTCTATGCATATCGTATGTCGGTTTACAATTCAAACGGATAAATATAATCAATAGTCATGAAGCCTTTTACACCACTAGCATTCATATAATTTGTGAGACGAACAGCCGCATAAGTTCCATCTTTCAGCTTTACCATATAAACCTTGTTTGAAAGAGTATAGGTAGGTGGCATATTACTTTTATCAACATTCAACCATTTGGATAGTTCTTCATTATAATAGGATGCCATATAAACAATATTACCATCCATCATACCTGACATATCAATGGCTATCTTAGCGGTAGTCCAAACATCCTCCACATAGGCTCCTTCGGGCATCGCATCCGCATTCCGTAAAGCGGAAAAACCTGTGAAACCGGTTTCCAATACTGCTCCAGCATTGGTTTTAACATCATAACGATGGACAGCAATATCCCATTCCTCCGGTTCTTTCTGTTCAGAATCCGTCACATTTACAGAATCTACTTTTTGTGTATGGAAATCGATAAAAGTCCAACGTCTATAATCAGTAGCATCAATATAAATAGTACCCGAATGGGTAGAAGGGTCTGTTCTTATAAAACCCAATTCATTACTATCCGAAGCAGCAGGACTATCATATATTCCTTCCAAAATACCATCACATGCCGAGAATGGCAAAAGCATCATTCCCAGTATGGTTATAATAGAGAGATATCTTTTCATGCTATTTAGTGCCTACAAAAGTCGCAGTAATAGCCATAGGCATGGCTCCCGGCTTTAGTGTAAAGATCAGATCAGCCTTTTCATCCTTAATCGTTCCTTGTAAACTTCCTGTATATTTTACAGAACCAACAGTTACATCAACAGCACTTTCCGGCAAAATATAAGTGACATTATCGGAGGTATGCACTTTAATTCCAGGTATAGCAATATCCGGCAATGACATCATTCCTTCACCAGCACCGCCAACTAGAAGAACTTGAACAGTTCCCCCTTCTTCCGCAGTAATTTTCACCTGACTGTCTGACGTTCCTTGATCATTTCCTGATACTGAGAGTGATAATGTTCCATTGTAAATACCAGCAACCTCCTGAGCCGGAATCACGGTATCTTCCTTTTTATCATCATTGTCACTACATGCTACTGCACACAATGCAATAGCCATCATCGCTAAAAAGTTTTTCAATTTCATAATACTTTAGTTTTATTGATTAATAGTTATTATTTTATGTTTTCAAATTTGTTGCAAAGTTACCCTTGCCACCAAGAGTACACAATACCTAAAAATTGGGGTTTTATTACTGATAATCATATACATCATAAAATACACGAGTACTTATTTTTAGGTATAAAGCCGAAAATTATCACCATTAATAGGTATTATCAGTATGTATTTCTATAACCAATTTTGTAAAAAAAGCAAGCATGATTAAATTGACACATCATGAAATGCCTGTGAACAAGACACTTCATCATAGAACAATAGAGATTCTGACAGTACTTACCCTACTTATAGGTAGTCCGTCATTCCTTATTTACTTCTATTGTTCCCACGACACAAATAATCCATTATGCCAATGGTTGCTTTGTACTTTGAACCATACTCCCGAAGATGGGGAATACTTATATAATCGATACTTAGTAATCAGTATCACATGAGCGGCCTTATATTCGGATTTTTATTTGTAATTTCCTTATTGTTCATAGCAATAAGAAAAAGATCCTTAGATTTATCTCTATTCCAAATCACTTATTTACATTCACTCATAAAAAAATCAGTAGCATCTTCCACTTATAAGCTACCATCCAAAGCATCCGGCCTTAAATACCTTATAATTTCATATGTTGATAAACTCTTTCTTAAACAGAAGATTCAATTTCATATTAGCAATGATTTAGTTGCATATTCCTCCTATAGCTTTAAAACATTTTAAATATCAAGTTATATTTGTCCGGGATAGATGTATCAAAACCTTTTTTTATCTTAAAATGTTTATAATGTATGGAAATGCTATTTTTACTAAAGAATTTATACCGTGATCCTCTTGCGCTATCCAGATTCAGCCAATTCAGGTGTCTTCATATAAGTAAAGGAGAGATTATCCAAAACTTGAACGAAACCCATGAGTTTCAAGTTTGTTTTGTTCTAAAAGGGTCATTATGCCTATTCAGAGATCATATAGAATCCATGCCTCTGATGGCAATGCAGAATGAATTTTCTTCATCAGCAGCCTGCATCAATGTAAAATCAAGGCAATGGATGAAGTACAACTTGTCATTCATGCATGTAATATTGTGGCTCCTTATCTACATAGCAGAACAATAGAGTATCTGCAAGATATATCCATCGAAGAAGTAAAACCGGTAGAAGTCCTTCCCATTTATCCGTTAATGCGTTCCTACTTAGATTTGCTGGTCGATTACATGAAAAATGGAACAGAAATTCCCGACTTACATCGAGCCAAAGAATATGAATTGTTCTCATTATTTAAAATTTGCTATAAGAAGAATGAAATTGCCTCCATTTTCCGTGATGCGCTATCTAACGACCTTCAATTCTTCGTATCCGTCATGACACATTACAAAGCTTGCAGAACAGCCAAAGAACTAGCTGTTTTATGTGGATATAATGATACTGTTTTCACACAGTTATTCAAAAAAAACTTCCATGGAGATACACCATATCAATGGTTACAAAAACAAACATCTTATGAAATTGAATTCAAATTAAAAAAAAAGTACTTTACCCATCAAACAAATAATGCTGGACTATCATTTCAAGACTTTCTCCCATTTTACAACCTACTGTAAAAGAAATATCGGAGCTACTCCTAACGAAATACGTAAAAAACGGAGAAGAATCAAGAGATACACCTTCTCTTGAAACATATTCAGTTTCTGCAAACGATTAAACAAACATCCCGCATCCTAAAGATTATGAATATAGTTATCTCCATCATACACACTAAAGCTAATAATAAGTTTGTTTCCTGATCTCGGTATATGGATCTATTTTAAGAGTTTCTATACATCTATAATAACAAATATCACAAAACCTAATCATAATCCACCATCAATATATGGAAAACTTATCACATATACCCCTCTGTAAAATCATATAAAGCATCTACCATTTAAAACTATCCCAAAACGAACATTTAGAAAAATAGGAAACCTTTTTATGCAGATATAAAAGAAAGAACTGATTATATGCAAACAAATCTTTTAAATACGCAACTTCTTTTTAGTACCAAATATAGAACTTTGCACCCAAATAAAATGTGAATATTATTATAATGTAAATCGCACACAGCAGAATAACCTAAAATATAAAATTGCATGCCCCCCAACGATACAATATTCAATAAAGCAGAACGGAGTTTATCCAATATGTAACAACAAAGAACAATTCATTTTTAATAATTTACAGTCATGTATACAAAGAAGAAATGCAAAATTTATGTATTATCAGTGCTACTTTGCACATTTTTTTTCTCGTGCAGCAGTATTGATTTTGAATTACCCCAAGGTCCTCAGGGAACCAATGGCAAATCCGCTTATGAGATATGGAAAGAAGAAGTTGAAACCGGTCATATAAACTGGCCTTCCACCTAAGTTGATTTAGCAGACTTTTTAGTTTATATTAAAGGAGAAAAAGGAGACAAAGGAAAAGATGGAATGTCTGCATACGATCAATGGAAAATCCTGATCACCCAAGGTAATGTCACCAACCCTCATGACCCTTCGCTCATTTGGCCTTCTTCAAAAAATACAGAAGCCGATTTTTGGGATTTTCTTAGCGGAAGAGACGGAGAATCACCTCATATTGGCGAAAATGGGAATTGGTATATCGGCAATAAAGATACAAAAATCAAAGCTATCGGCAAAGATGGAAAGGATGGAATTAATGGCAAAGACGGATTTTCCGCCTATGAATTATGGAAACAATCTGTTGCTGGCGGCAATATAAATTGGCCCAAAGACCAAACAACAATGGAACATTTCTTTTTATATTTAAAAGGGAAAGATGGTGAAAATGGTATTACTCCACATGTTGGTGAAAATGGTAATTGGTATATTGGCAATCGTGATACAAATTTTCCGGCTCAAGGTCAAAAAGGAGAAAATGGTAAAGACGGAACATCCCCTTATATTGGTCCTAATGGAAACTGGTGGATCAATACATCCGATACAAAATAAAGCTCAAGGAGAAAAAGGAAGCGATGGATTAACCCCTTTCATTAAAGACGGATACTGGTGGATAGGCACATCCAATACAGGGATTGCAGTGCAAGGTCCCAAAGGAGAACAAGGTGATAAAGGAGCGGACGGACTTACCCCGGTGATAAAAAATGGGAACTGGTGGATAGGCACCACCGATACAGGAATAAAAGCTCAAGGAGAGAAAGGAGATGATGGCGTATCTCCCCATATAGGTAATAACGGAAATTGGTGGATAGGTACTACTGATACAAGAATAAAAGCTCAAGGAGAAAAAGGAGTTAACGGAGCATCTGCATACGAATTATGGGTAAATGACGTCAAAAATGATAAAATCAAAGACAAAAATAATTCAGCATGGTCCAAAGATAAAATTACAATGGCAGATTTTTACACTTACCTCAGTGGAACAAATGGTAACAATGGAAAATCCGCTTATGAACTATGGAAAGAAACTGTAGGAACAGGCAATATGAATGATCCTAAAAATCCAGGACAAAAATGGCCTTCTGACAAAGTTTCAGAATATGATTTTTTCAATTATTTAGCTGGTAAAGACGGAATAAACGGAAGCAATGGTTTATCAGCACATGAACTGTGGAAAAATGACTTAGCTAAATTTTGCGGTACAACAGATGCACTTATTGACCACAAAAATGGTGGAGTATGGGACTGTGAAAAAAATACGTTAAAGGATTTTTATGACTATCTACACGGGAAAGATGGCAAAGACGGAGAAGATGGCAAAGACGGCAAACCCGGAGAACCAGGAAAACCGGGAACAGAAGTTACCATCATTAAGGGTATACCTAATGTTATTGCACAATATTCTCAATCAGAATATGGTGAATATGTACGCACAACTGATGGAGGTGTACTCTATAAAGTATATGATGAAACTGGACAAATCGCACCAAAAGGCTCAAGTAAAAGGCATGCCGGGTATCAATGCGGAAAAAATCTTACATTACCAATGAAAACCGGAGAGTTTATTGTACCTAAAGAAGATTTACCCGAAATACAAGACATAAACTTACGCTGGGGTAACGGTAAAACGAAGTAACCCTAGCCGGAAAGTTGCCGCAAGAATCCGCTAAAAACACATATGTTCCTAATAGAGTACGCATGAGAATGATCCTCCGCGATAATTCAAATTCATTATACGATTATCAGTATCTATATTTCTATATACAACGAAAAGTTAATCCGGAAGACCAATGGCAAAATATCCCTTCTTATTTACCTAATAGTGGTTCAAGGAATTTAGACGCATATAGAGTCTCTGACAAAAATAATCCCAACAGTATTTTGTCAGATAAAAAACTATATTCAAGCCAAGGCTCTAGTTCAAATAATGGAGGATATTATTACTATATTTATACCTATCGGTTCATTCAAGAAAATCCCGGAAAATTCAAAAACAATCAATCTGAATATTGGGATGGAAGTGACGTTTATTACACTGTAAAAGCTAGAGAACCTTATTATGGAGAAACTTTCCAATGGAATGGTGTTTGTTTATTAGCTCCTTATCAAATGGGACCTACGCTAAAAACATTAAAATTAAAAATAATATCCAATGGAGAAGCACCCAGTTTCTCATCTGCTGAAGGTGAATTGGATTTTTCAAAAATAGACTTTACAAGAATTTACAAATCATCGACCACACGTGTCGTTAAAGAAAATGGAATGGACTATGTAGAACCGATAGCGTATACTGAAGAAGAAGCCAGCAAACTTAAAATGGCATATATCACATTCAGATATACCTCAACAGCTGGCTCACAAGAAGCATCAAGTTCTAATAACAGATCTTCTGCAGAAGTTCCAACGTTCAAAGTATTCGCACCATTTTTAAATTCATCCATATACATTGACAGTGGCAACAGTTCATATTTCTATAGATATTATCAAGGTTATCTCCGAAAAGGAAAGGATGAAAAAACATTTATTATTGAAAACTATAGCAGCTCTTATGAGTTGCCCGAAGTACAAGTTATCTATGAAGAATAAAAATATGAAGAAAATATATATACATAAAATCCATCTCATACTATGCTTTACCTCAGTATTATGTTTCGGTTTACCTATAAATGCACAACAAAATGCAAAGAATGGAGCAGCCGATAATAATAAAAAAGCATGGGAAATAGGTATAGGCGCAACCGGACTTCAAATGACACGTTTTAATGTCATTAATTTCCATACTAATAATAAAGGCGGTTACACTGTAGGTACTAATAAAAAAGATTTTATTTTTGGAGGAAATCTATATTTTGCTCGTGAACTTAACTCTCATTTTTATCTAGATTTACAAGGAACATTAGACTACAGTTCCGATCCTGTCCGTAACGGTAAAGAATCAAGATGGCTAGGTATGGCAGGAATCGGTTTACAGTGGCGTCTAGGTGAATATCTCCATTCAAATTATATTGATCCTTTCCTACGGATGGGAGCCAACTATATGTACAAGAATTTTAAGATCAACTATAAGGGGATGGAAGAATTCAACAGTGAGGAGATGGAATGGAATCTGTCAAATGATTATACTAAAGAAGGGAAAGATAAACAAAATCTTATCCCTATTTCATTGGGAATAGGCGTGAATACGTGGCTTAATGACAACATTGGCATAGGACTCCAAGGAGACTACCTCATCATGCCATACAAACATATAGCCAATTCATGGCAAGGAAGCATTCGATTGATGTGGCGCATTGGTGGTAAATCCCTAAAAGTCAAACCGGAAATTCAATATGTGGCAAAAAATCATAGAAAAAGTTATAGAAAAACCTATAATCATGAAACAAATTGTAGAAACTCCAAGCCAGCCCAATGTTTTATGTGATTTATTCAACAATATCTATTTTGAGTTTGATAAAACAGAAATAACTCCTAAAGCAGCTACTATCATTGATGAAATAGCTCAAATTATGCTGACAGACACAAGCAAAAAATATCTCATCACAGGATGTACTGATGCAAAAGGATCATCACAATACAATATGGATCTATCCCAAAAACGTGCAGACGCTGTAGTCAATGCACTTATAAAGAAAGGAGTTCCCAATAAAATGTTAAAAGCAAAAGGAGTGGGCGCAAAAATATCGTATGCATCTCAGAATGCTCCCAACGAAATACGAGAAGGAGATCGTAAAATTATAGTTCAAATCATTACAAATATGGATTATTGGAATTATATACCATAAAAAATTTTCCCCCTCTATCAAAACGGCATATATTTCCTATATCGTGGAATATAGCCGTTTTGCATATTCCAAAGAAAAGTTCGAGCCATGTATACCCTCATGCCCTCACTGCATATATAACAGGTTTATTATTAACGGTTTATGTAGTAAAGATGAAAAAAAAATTGCTCTCATTCATGCTCTCATACTCTCACAATGTTTTGAAGTATATTTCCACATAAATTACTTGTTTTCAGCCACATACCATTTTCTTATAGATCGTTTCGACTTGATATAAAGTAGGGTGTTTTAGGCTTTTTCCCCGCAAAAAGTACGCATGAAAGGTCTGTACCTCCACAGAACGACGGTTTACGATGCATTGGTAACAATAAAAAGACGACGACGTTTTTAAAAAAGTTCCTGTTCATTTTTTAAAAACGTCGTCGTCTTTTTTGAAAAGTTCTTGATCTTTTTTGAGAGCATGAGGATATCACATATGTAAGCATAAGACTAGGTACACCGAATAGTACACCGAAAGAATGCTTTGGGTCAATGTAAAAAGCTGAGGGGTAAATTTATAAATTGTTATCTTTGTTTCCAAATTCATAGCTTATGGAGTTAAACGGTTATCGCCTTCTTCTTCCTGAAGGCACTTTAGATTACTTTGATCT
>ENA-OQBL01000678-OQBL01000678.1-human-gut-metagenome-genome-assembly--contig:-NODE-678-length-16564-cov-4.375190_pt1 | contig 16564 bp, 9 predicted proteins | sample MGYA00242747_ERZ504553 | MGnify/ENA primary metagenome ERZ504553 (study PRJEB26092, sample SAMD00036240) | human gut metagenome | host: Homo sapiens | study: EMG produced TPA metagenomics assembly of...
CCATACCATCATATACCCATTTGCACTCAGTCCTTCCGCCAAGCAAGCATCCGTCACATCCAGCGCAAGCCGATTCGCCCTATCCATCAGTTGCCGATCTTCTAACACACGGGCAGCCTCACAAAGCAGCCATCCCGCCTCTACATCATGTCCATAAGAGTCCATCTCAACCAGACTGTTCCATGCATTATCAAAGAACAAATTAAAATGTCTCCTTGAAGAGTCATAAATGCGGTCCATAAACAACTCGGTGCAGAATTCGAGTCTTTTCCTCAGTCCGTCGTCTTTCCAGCACTGATATAAAAGGGTATAAGCCTCCAGCACGTGCAAATGCGCATTCATAGTCTTGGGTGCATTGTTATCATAATTATCCAGTTGTTTCCAATCTTCAGTAAAAGATTCCACATAACCGTCATATTGCGGTTCGCGGCCTTTCTCCTCCAAGGTATGATATAAACCGACAGCCATATCCAGACTCTCGCTGTTACCCGTTGCCAGATAGTGTTCAGCCAACCCATAGATGGCGTAGGTCATGGCATACGTATATTTGGAAGCATTCAGCACCTCACCGTCAGGATTGACCAGCCAATATACCCCACCATGTTCTTTATCTATAAATGTATCAATGAAGTAGCGTTGCGATTTATCCGCAAGCTTCAGATAAGCCTCATCCTTAAATGTACGGTATGCGGCAGAAAAACTCCACAGAATCCGGGCATTCAGAACCCCTCCTCTCGGAGCATCCACTACCGGAGTACCATTCCGCAATACAGTTCCATAAAAACCGCCGTCGGGAGCCACTGCATAATCCATCCAAAACGGCAACACGCTGTCTCTGACATTCGTGACAATCTCTGTACGCATGCGTGTCTGCATATCTGTCTCCCCTGAATACGACCGGCAGCCTGCCAGACAAGACGCAACCAGCAGTGCTATCCAATAAAACATCTTCCTTTCCATAATTATTCTCTAAAACCATCAAACTTTTCCTTGTATAATTCCCCGTTTATCAGAAACTGGTGTTCGTCGTCTCAAGTACTGGTGTTTGTCATGTCAGACACCGGCTTTCATCACGACAGACGCTGACGTCTATCACAACAACTACTGGTGCCTGACATTTCACTCACAAATATTTTATTATTAAGTGTTTATTTATAATTTATCAATATCCCGGATTCTGGTCAGCCTGATTGATGAGCGGGTTGGTCAGAATCTCATTCGTCGGAATCGGGAAGATTTCCTGATAAGCCTCGTGCTCAAAGAAACGGAATGAGTCACCAGTCTGCAGACAAGCCTCTTGTGAAGAGTTGGCTACTGTCTTCGGATATTCGGCGGCAAACCATTCTTTGCACATACCCATACGACACAAATCATGGTAAAGCGAGAACTCGGCATTGAATTCATGGCGACGCTCTATAATCAGCGCCACCTTCCATACCGGAGAAGTATAGCCTTTGGCTGCTTTATAGCTTGTATAATAGGTCTCTGCATCCGGCACTTCCACCGTCTGGGTATTCAACATGTCGGCGGGTAGGTCAATCATCGTCGCTCCCATCTCCAAATTACCCCAAGCACGGTTACGTATCTGACGTATCATGTTCCATCCGGTAGCGTTGTCACCTGTCTCGAAACAACATTCTGCATAGTCGAGCATGATGCCTGCATAACGCTTCAAAGTCAACGAAATAGGGTTGAATACTTTGTTGTTCTCACCTGGCTTGCATCTCCAGTATTTCAAGGAATAAACAGTAGGCATATTTTCGGAACCTTGGAAAAGACCGTCAAAACCACTTGTCACCCCTACAGTCTGCCCGGTAATGGGATGCGTATCCCCTTTGGCAACAGCAGAGTATTGGCGGCGTTTGTCACCCGGTTCAAAGGAACGTACAAACTCCCAAGAAAGACAGAGAGACCCCCAGCCTCCCCATTCGGGTGCCGCACACATATATCCGTACCACATCATGGCATCTGAAGACGAATCGGCTCCCCAGCCCATATATCCTTGTTCATGATACATCACCTCAAATACAGATTCTTTGGTCCAATGTGTATCCCAGGCATGCAGGTTACCGAAGCAGGGCTCCAATGAATAGGTTCCACTGTCCACTATATCCTTTAGTTCCGTCTTGGCTTTCGTAAAGTCTTTCTTCAACATATACAGCTCGGCCAAATAAGCTTTGCAGAACCCCTTGGTTATACGTCCGTATTCACCATTCATGGGTAACCAGTCCAGATGGTCGCGTCCAAAAGACAAATCTTCCTCGATAGCCGCATAAGTCTCATCCACGGATTCCGGACGTGCCTTTCCTACCGAAGTAGTATAGGTTTCACCGGTAAGCAACATCGGTACCCTTCCGAAAAGTTTCGTCAGGTAAAGGTAGTTATAACCGCGGATGGCACGTGCTTGCGCTTCATAAACGGTCTTGGAATTGCTGTCCGCAAATATAGAGGCATCCGCCGTCTCCAGGCCAGCCAGGAAACGGTTTGCACGGTCCACTGCACGATAACTCATCCGCCATGCAGTCTCTAGGGAACCCTTATCGGGTTTCCAGGCATGACGCTGCCATTCCGCATCCCAACCGGAAGCCTGACAGTCCATCGTAGAATGGTTGGCAGCAAATACCTGAGGCTTGAATCCCCATGTTTCGTCATCACCGGAACCGTGCTGGTCCGTATAAAAGGTATCATAAAGTCCGTTCAATCCGGAAAGGACATTCTCCTCCGTTTTAAACATGAAATCTGCCGGAAGAATATCGTAATGATCCACTTCCAAATAATCGTCACAAGACGTTACGGTGCTTAAGGCCAGCACACCGATCAACAGTTTATATAAGTTTTTCATAATCATATTTTTTATCCGTTAGTATTAGAACTGTACACTCAGACCGAAAGTAACCGACATCGGGAACGGATAACGTCCTCCGTCAAATCCCGAATACAATACATTGGAGTCACCGACTTCCGGATCGCCGAACTTATTGTACGAAGAGATGGTACATACATTGTCGACACTGGCAAATACGCGTGCATTTTCCATTTTCACCGGTTTCAGCACATTCTTCGGGAATGTATATCCTATCTGAATATTTGAAATCTTCAGATAATCCCCCTTCTGGATGTAGGCGTCGGACACACGCATGTTCTTATTATAGTCTGTCTTGGTGATACGCGGATATTTGGCGCCGGTATTCGAAGATGACCATGCATTATTGATATATTCCTTCAGTACATTCTGATAACCGCCGTCGGGTGCATAGACTGAGGTCAAGCGGGCCGAAGAATAAGAAAGGATATCCATACCGGCTACACCGTACAAGTTCATCGAGAAATCAAAGTTTTTCCAGGAAGCGGTAAGGTTCATTCCGTAAGTGAACTTGGGATATCCATTGCCTATAACAGTACGGTCGGCATCGGTAATCTGCCCGTCACCATTCAAATCAACAAACTTATAGTCGCCGGGCTGGGTAGTCTTGTCCTGATATACACCACTTTCAACTCCCTTTTCAACCGCCAGCCTATTCATTTCATCAATTTCGGCCTGGGTTCTGAAAATGCCTTCTACCTTCCAGCCATAGTAGGAACCTACAGGATAGCCGTTCTGTGTAATGGAGTGGTTGTCCCAGTTGTCGCCATCTTGTGCTGAACCTGACTTGCTGAATATCGGATCGCCGACTTCAATAGCCTCGTTCTTCAGGGTAGACCCATTCAGTCTTATGCCGATATTCCAATCGCTGAAGCTCTTGTTCCACGCAGCAGTAAACTCGAAACCTGAGTTACGGATATGTCCCGCGTTAGTATAGACATTGGAGAAACCGGTAGAAGGACGAATCTGGCGATACAGAAAGCAGATCCTTTGCGTCACGGATAAAGTAATCGGCAGAGAAAGAAAGCTCATTGTTCATAAAGGCAAAGTCAATACCGATATTTGTCTGCTCATTGGTTTCCCATTTCAGGTTGGTATCAATTTCTTTCTGCTGGGCAATACCGGCACCGTTAATCACACTCGAACCATTAAAGAACCAGTACATTGCATTTGCCGAAGACAACTGTGCTATGGACAAGTTGGTACCATTGCCCGCATTACCGGTCTGTCCCCATCCGGCACGCAACTTCAAGTTACTGAACAGTTCTAAATCCTTAATGAACTTTTCCTCGGAAAGACGCCAAGCTACAGAAGCGGAAGGGAATGTACCATAACGATTGCCGGCACCAAAGTTCGAAGAACCGTCGCGGCGTACCGTTGCAGTCACAATATAGCGGTCGTTCAAAGTATAAGTCAGACGGCCGAAGTAAGAAAGGAATCTTGTCTTCAAATCCAGCCCACCATCCGTTTGTTTAGACGATGGGTCATTGGTCAATGAAATTTTGCGGATGTTGTCTGCCGGGAAATCGTTGGCACTGGAATTCAGCCAGGCACCGTTCGTATCGCTGGTAGAGAAACCGGCCATTGCACTTACGCGGTGATGCTCATTGGACCAGTCATAGTTCAAGAACGCTTCCAGACCGAGTGAAGTGGACTGGCTCTGGTTCAGCGAGAACGAGTCCTTACGGTCTTGAGTTCCAAAGGTTCTATCATTATAGGCTGTATAGCCATTATAACCTTTTGTATAATAATTATAACTGGCAATAGTCTTGAAAGTCAATCCTTTGTACAAATCGAGTTGTAGGAAAGCACTAGCAAGCATACGGTCCCATTTATTAATACTGTCGGCAGTCTTGGCAGCAGCAACCAGATTGTCAGCTCCCTTGTTCACGTCTCCATTGCCTTCTTTCTTGTAATGTCCCCAAGTACCGTCGGGCAACACAATAGGCATGGAATAGAAAACACCGTCCTCTACATAATCCATGGTTGGAATGGCTTGTGCATAGTTTCTCAGGTTGCCTCCTCCCATCTTTTCCGAATGTGCATAGTTCAAGTTCAAGCCTACATGCAGAAAGTCTTTCACTTTGTGAGTGATATTAGCGCGTGCCGTCAAGCGTTTAAAATTCGACTCAATCACGATACCCTGGTTGTTCAAATAACCCAGAGATAAGTTGGCTTGGGTATTTTCGCTGCCTCCCGAAGCAGAAAGGTTATAGTTCTGCTGTAATGCCGTGCGTGACATTTCATCCTGCCAGTCAATGCTGTTCAGTCTGCCTATGTAATCCTCGCCATATGCCAGATTGGTCATGGCAATACCGTCATTCTTGACGGCGGAACGTACAGCACTTGCAAACAAGCCCGCATCAGCCACATCAATCTTATTCGAATTGAACTGGAGGGCATAGTTGGCCGAAAAGTTCACCTTTGCCTTCCCCTTACCACCGTTCTTGGTAGTAATCATAATGACGCCATTGGCACCGCGAGTACCATAGATTGCCGTAGCCGAAGCATCCTTCAGAATTTCGATGGACTCTACATCATTAGGATTCAAGAAATCGATGGAAGTTCCCACCTGCACACCGTCCACTACATAGAGTGGGTCGGCAGAGCCATTCACGGTTGCCACACCGCGGATACGGATGGAGAAACCTCCTTCCGGGTCACCGGAAGAACGGATGACAGATACACCTGCCGCAGCTCCCTGCAAACCTTGTCCCAAGTTCACCGGATTCCGCTTCATCATTTCCTCCGCATTCACGGAAGCCACAGAACCGGTGAGGTCGGATTTCTTCATCGTACCGTAGCCCACAACAACTACCTCATCCAAGGTTTCGGTATCCTCCTTTAAAATAATTTTCAGAGCATTCATATTCCCGGTTACTTTGACCGTTCGCGCCAGATAACCGATGTAACTGGTCTTCAGCGTAGAACCTACGGGACACTGCAAGGAGAAGTTACCGTCCAAATCGGTAATCATACCGTTTGTCGTACCTTCCACAATGACATTGGCACCGATGATGGGCTCGCCTTTCTCATCCACCACTTGGCCCTTCACAGTAACTACACTCTGCTGTACGACAGTGACACCTGCAAACGGCTGTACGCTTGTTGCAAAGAGAGGTCCGGCACATGCCAGCGATACTGACATGATACCCAAATACTTCATCACATTTCTCATAAATACTAAATACTTAGGTTTAACAAATACCCCGGTCATAAGCACATCGGGAAAAAGATATGCGACACAATTTTGTGCCACTATAGAGGCACTGCCGTGCCATTGGGAAGGCACATCTGTGCCACCATAGTAACACAGATTTCGGTAACTATATCCCTTTCTCTTCCATACCGGCAGGGGTGAATTCAATATAGATTTTCAAAGATTAAGTTCAGAAACTCAGGGAAGTGCCTTCAACCTGGTTCAACAGTTGCGGTTTGGCCTTTCCACAATCCACTTTCACAACCTGAATACGGTTGTCGGCAGGTAGACAAACCAATCCTTCCGCCTGCTTCTTGTCAGCACTGTATACCTTCAGGTTCATTTTGCTCCAATCCATCTCAACAGTGGACTGCGCCAACTTCAGATGAGGAAGTACCGAACCGTCACGTACCAGCATGATTATCGGCAGACTGCCTGCTTCAATTTGGTGCCATCCACCTTCGTAGACTTTCTCTGTCTGGTAGTCTATCCATTTTCCTTCGGGAAGGTAAACTGTGCGGCCCGTCATACCGGATTCAAGCAAGGGGGCAACCAGAATCTGCGAACCGAAGAGATACTCGTCATCCACTTTCCATGCTCCCGGATCATCGGGAAATTCTACAAACAAGGCTCTTAGCATCGGTAAGCCCTTTTCTGTACATTCCTTAGCCTGAGCATACACATAAGGCATCAGACGGTACTTCATCTCTGCACTCTTGCGGAAGACATCCTGCACACGCTTGCTGTCGTACAACCACGGCTCTGTCGGAGGTGCCCCATGCGCGCGGGTATGGGAAGTAAGAAAACCGAACGGTATCCAGCGGCAATACAAGTCCTCCGGAGTGGCTTTTACAAAGCCACCCATATCATGGCTCCAAAAGGAGAAACCGGACAAGCCGAAGGACAAGCCTGCACGAAGCGTACCTAGCAGTCCCGTGTTCGTAGTTGCAGCATCACCGCCCCAATGCAATGGATAACGCTGGGAACCGGCCCATGCGGCACGTGCCCACATTATATTCTCGTTGTGCAACTTCTTGGTTATCTCGGACACTGCCATATCATAACGCACCGGATAGAGGTTATGCTCATACCATCCGCTCTTGCCGGAAGCGTAAATACCGTTCAGTGGAGCAGCCTCGCCGAAGTCTACTTTAATGGCACTGACACCGATATTCAGCAATCCCGCCAGTTTGTCCTGATACCACTTTACGGTTTCCGGATTGGAAAAATCGAGCACCACATCTTCGTAGGGAAGTTCACCATTTCCATTTTTCACATACATGTCTTTCTCTATCAGTTCAGAGAAATAACGATTTTTAGGAGTGAAATAAGGCAACTGCCACAAACATACATGGAAACCTTGTGACCTCAAATCCTTCAACATCTGCTGTGGATTCTGGAAACGGTTCTCGGAGAATTTATAGTCACACTGCCAGTCCACATCAAACCAGCCGGTATCGAAATGGATAACATCGCACGGATACTTGTTCTTACGGATATTGGCCGCTACATCATAACCTTCCTTTTCACTGAAATAGGTAATACGGCTCATCCACGTACCGAAAGACCACAAGGGGGGCATGCCCGGCTTTCCTACCAAATCGGTGTACTCGTCCAGAATATCTTTCGGCTCGCCGAAGAAAACGAACAAATCCAGGTTCTCGTCACCCATGAACATTTTGTTCAGCCCAATATAGGTAGCACCAAAATCACAAGTCACGGGAGCGGATGTATGCATAAACATGCCATATCCCCGGTTACTCATAAAGAAAGGAATCGGTTTGTACATCTGGTCCGTCTCAGGCCCTTGTGGGTCTGTAACAAACAAGTTCACCTTCTGTCCGGCCTTGTTCAGCCCAGTGGCAGACTCTCCGCAACCAAAAATCATTTCATCCGCAGTCAAGGTAAATACCGGATTGATGCGGCGGGCATTGTCACTTCCCCGCTTCACAAAACAGAACGGTGTATATTTTACCTGCGTAGAGTCCGCATCACTCAAAGCGGCAGTCTGGCTCAAGATACGTCCGGCTTTATCCTTCAAGACGATTCTCCAGGGATTCTTGTTAATCTGAATGGTTCCATAGTCACTGGAATAGACAATCTTGTCATTCGTCTCGGTAACTTTCCAGCTTCCATCCCTGCCCGGTTCCTTTACCAACATGATGGAAGCGGCAGGTTTAGGTTCCACCGGGGTCGTTAGCATACGGATACGTACCGTACGCGGAGTTACAAAGTCAATCTTGAATTTGAGGTTAGGGTCATTTTCATAGGCAGTGAAAGGAAAATCGAGCATTCTCATTTTCCGGGGCTGTGCACCGTTGGTATTGAAGGCTTGACGGGGCATCAGATGCCCGCGTTTCCAGTTCACCAGCCCTTCACCCGACTTGGCATCGAATGACTCCAGGTGATCTGCAAAAAACAAAGTATTACTCAAGTCACGGAAATCGGTACTCATGTCCAGAGGTTGGTTCATCAGATACGAGGTACCGTCATTGACATGTGGCTGTGCCAACAGATTGCCGCCGGCAAACAACAGCATCGCCACTGCTAAAAGTTCTTTCTTCATACTATTAGGATTTAAATGATCTTGCCTGCAAATGTATTTTTCTTAAAGGAAACACAGATGCCTTAAAAATGTCTTTTAATATCCGGTTTTGTTTCATAGAACCCATATAGGATCATTGGAAACAAAATGCATACTATTTTTCACCAAACGGAGGATATCATCCCACGCGAATACGCAAATCTTCCCTTGCTCGTTCGGAGGATTATATTTAAGTTTGCAGTTACAATATTGTTAATCCTTCTAATAAAGAAAATACATGAAACAACTGCTCCTATTCCTTATATGCAACCTGACCTTTCTCCTTACTGTTCAAGGTAACTCAACGGAAATCCCGCCGGCTGTCATGTTCAAGCAGCTCTCTACAACAGAAGGACTCTCCAACAACAGTATCCGAAGCATCTACAGAGACAATAGGGGATTCCTCTGGGTGGGGACAGAATCAGGACTCAACAAATACGACGGCTACTCCTTCCAGCAGTATTACCAGAACAACTCCAACCTGCCGGACGATGCCATCAGCGAAATTTTTCGAAGGACCGGACGACAATGTATGGATAAGGACTTCCAGCGGCTACAGTATCTATAATTATAAGACCGGTAAATTCGACAATGACTATAAACCCATACTCGATGGGCTGCAAATCCCCAGTAAAAACATTCTGAGGATGGGAAAAACCTCCAAGAATGAATTTTGGGCCTACGACTATTCCAAACTTTACATACGAAGCATGGACAACAGCTCCATCAAAGCCTATCCACTGGCAGTTGAAAAGATTTCAAGCCTCTATATAGGTGTCCAGTTCATTTATATAATGTACTCCAACGGTATCCTATACAGTATCAGCAAGCAGACTTCCGAAGTCAAGGAAATAGCCATTCCCGCCATCTATAGACCTTTGCTGGAGAATCATGAGCCACACATTTACATAGACCAAAACGAAAACCTATGGGTATACACCTTCCAAAACAGCCTGCTTTTGCACAAGAACAGTTTTACACAGCAATGGGAGAACATCAGCCTGAACAATAACACTCACATACAGTACAATCGCGTGCAACGCATCCTCGACCTGGGAGACGGCAACGTATGGATACTTACCAGCCATATGGGGTTGTTCGTTTACAACGCCCTGACCAAATCTCTTACCAACTTGGTGCACAATCCATTGAAACCGCACACCATTGCCAGCAACAATCTGAATACCATTTACCGGGACAAAGACGGAACCATATACATAGGGAATTTCAAACACGGTATTTCCTATTATAGCCCCATGTCTCAAATCATACTATGCAACAAATCCCTGGAATATGATGATATCCTAACCTTCTGCGAAGACACAAGCCAGGAATCCATTTACTACGGAACAGACGGTACGGGACTAATCCGACGTTCACTGGTGACCGATTCATACGAAAAGATAGCAACTCCCGCCAATATTGTAGTCGACTTATCCATCGACTCCAAAAACCGCCTATGGATAGGCACCTTCCAGAAAGGACTGCTATGCTACTCGAAAGGGCAAATCAAACAATACACGGTAAGCAACAGCCAGCTTCTCGAAAACAATGTGTATACAGTAGAGGTGGACAAACACGGATACATCTGGATAGGTACCATGAAAGGATATATACAGAGGTTAAATCCGGAAACCGGGCAGTTTGACACCATCTTGTACCGTCCGGGAGAATTCTTTGTCCGTGATATGTACTATGACAAAGACAGCACCCTTTACGTAGCAACCAGAGGAGGACTCATTATTATCGATACGGAAACCCAAAGCCTATAAATATATACGCCGAAGCCAGCCGTTTCAAGGAGAACAATATGCTCACTGTCTATAAGGACAGCCGGGACCTTCTTTGGATAGGACATCCACACGGACTGAGCATATGGAACCAGAAGAACGACTCCATCTACTTCCTTGACCAGAAAAACGGGCTTGCCGTCAATCTCGTCAGAGCCATCACGGAAGACAACAACAACCAAATGTGGATTGGCACCGGCAACGGCATCTCACGAATCAAAATAACAAACGATACATACACCATCGTGAACTACTCCGTAAGCGACGGACTGATATGCAACGATACCAATGTCCACGCCATCCTCAAACTGCAGAACGGCAATATACTGATAGGTACTCCTCAAGGTTACCAGACTATCATTCCACAAGACATCCTGACCACAAGTTATGATGCCAACATTTACCTTACCGACATTGAATTCAAATCCGGAATGCCCCATCCGGACATCCTGAACGGCAGCTCACTTGAATGTGCACAACATCTTTCCTTCACTGAAAAGGAAAATTCATTCACTCTGTCCTTCTCTGCCCTCGACCTGGTGGAAACGGATAAGATAAAATATGCCTATAAGATTCATTCCAACTGGATTTATGCTGAAAACAACAAAGTAAACCTATCCATGCTGACTGCCGGAAACTATACTTTATCCGTTAAGGCATGCAACTCACAAGGCATATGGAGCCCCAACGTCAAGGAACTGAAAATAAAGATACTCCCTCCTTGGTGGCGCACCTGGTGGGCCTATACCATATATACCGGTATCATTTTGTGTATCCTTCTGTCCATTATCCGCAATCTGCGCTTACGCCAAAAGCAGAAACAAATCATGCAGGCCATCGAGGTGGAAAATGAAAGGCAGCAGAAAATCAACAATATGAAACTGCAGTTCTTTGCCAACATAAGCCACGAACTGCGGACTCCCTTGTCACTTATCATCAATCCGCTTGAAGAGTTTTTCGTAGACCATCCCGAATATCGTAAAGGCATTCTGGATATAGTCAAACAAAATGCCGACTATCTGCTGGAATTGATTAACCAACTGCTGGATTTCAGAAAGCTGGATGCCAAGGCTGAAACCCTGAAATGCAAACATGACAACATCCTTATCATTCTGAGTGAAATATTCCACTCTTTCGATCCGATAGCACAGAAACGGAACATCAGCTATAGCCTTACCGCTCCACAACATTCTGTATTCATGGATTTTGACTATGGCAAGATACGCAAGATATGCACAAATATCCTGTCAAATGCATTCAAGTTCACTCCCAATAAAGGAAGCATCTCACTGGATATTGCCGTAAGAGGCACAAATCTTGAGCTGACCTTTACCGACACCGGTTGCGGCATAGAAGATAAATCCAAGGAGAAAATATTCCAAAGATTCTATCAGTCGAGCAAAAACCAGTCGAGCAACGGAGGCAGCGGCATTGGACTGCACATTGTTTCCGAATACGTAAAGATGCATCAGGGTACTGTCTGTGTCAGGGATAACCAGCCTTGTGGTTCTGTATTCCTGATTACCCTACCCCTGCACCAGAACAGTAATGAAACCAAAAACGGAGAACCGGTCGAAGAACCGGAAATAAAGGAAGAATCCCATCCATTCACCATACTACTCGTAGATGACAACTACGACTTCTTGAAATTTCTCTCTGAAAGTCTTGCCAGGCAGTATCATGTATTAAAAGCCACAAACGGAAAACATGCACTAAATGTACTGGAAAAGGAAGATATTGATTTAGTGGTCAGTGACATCATGATGCCCGAGATGGATGGTCTGGAACTATGTTCAACCATCAAGAATGACATACGCTACTCCCATATCCCCATTATCCTCCTGACAGCTAAGACAAGTGAAGAACACCAATTGGAAGGGCTTAGCGTTGGTGCAGACGACTATATCACCAAGCCTTTCAATATGGAAGTCCTCAAGCTGCGCATCAACAAGATTATCGAGATGAACGTCAAACGTCAGGAAATATTCAATCAGGACATTAAAATCGAGCCAAGCCGTATCACCATCACTCCCCTTGACCGGCAGCTGGTGGAAAAAGCCATCCAGATTGTAGAGGACAATATCAGCGAAACCGAGTTTTCCGTCGAGGAGCTGGCCAGCAGCCTGAATATATCACGCAGCTATTTCTACAAGAAAATGATTAAGATAACGGGAAAGAAACCCATCGAATTCATCAGGACCATCCGTATGAAACGTGCACAACAACTCTTGACAGAAAGCCAGATGCAAGTTTCGGAAATTGCATATACCTTGGGGTATAACTCCCCCAAGGTATTCTCCAAACATTTTAAAGAAGAGTTCAACATCAGCCCATCCGAATTTATAAGGCAGCAGGCTGAATAGCAACATTATTTTGACATCAAAGCATCCAACGAAGACACCAACGCCACCAAAGCGGCACTCCAATTAATGGCTATCTCATTGGAAGCATACGAACCCTCCACATCTGCATAAGACTCATCCGGCAGGTTGGAAGCATAAGCAATGCCATCCTGCTGCCCAGGATTGGGACCGCCAACCAGGAAACCGGGAAGAGGTGCCTCTATATCATCCGATGTAGAAAGACGATGGTGCGGATACAGAGGACTCTTCATCCCGAAACCGGTAACATAACAATATCCCGTAGCATTCTTTCCTAAAATGTAGTCCATATTGCGGTAGGCGTTCGTCAGGTACGACTTCTCGCCCGTAAGCAAATAGGCGCAAACCAGTGAAGTGGCTTGGTTAGCACACCCTTCGGCAAGGCATCCCCAGAAGAAATCTTTGGCATCGTTGCCGTAAGGAGCATGGAAAGGAGAGCGGTCAGCACCCCGCACAGCCTCGACAGCATAGTCCAGTAACAGGTCTTTCATGGCATTTGCCAATTCCACGTCTTCACCCTGATATTCCCTGCCCGGTTGCAGCCAGGCAAACACGCCCAACGCAGTGGTATTGCCCCAAGAAGGAGTCTTATATGCAGTCGGCAGATGCTTCTTCACTTGTTCCCGGTAAACGGGCTTTCCCGTAGCAAGATAGAGCTCGGAAGCCGCCCAGAAGAATTCGTCATCGGCACTACGATCACCGTAAGCTCCCGTAACCACGGCAGGTTGATATTGCTTGTTGAGGAGGTCCTGATGATAGAGCGCTTGCGGATGCGCTTCTGCCCAGGCGTAAGCACGTTCGGCAGCCTGTAAAGCCACTGTCGAAAAGCCCGGATAATCCTCTTCGTAAGGAGTAAACAAGGCAGAAGCCTGCGCCAAAGCCGCAGCATAGTCCAATGCCGCCGTTACTGATTTCTGAACCACATAACGAGGCTGCTTACACTCCGTAGGCTTGATGAATCCCTCGAACGAAGGGGTAGTCAGCTTGTGGTAGACTCCTCCGTCGGCAGGGTCTTGCATAGTCAGCATCCATCTCAGGTTATAGTACATCTCGTCCAGCAAATCGGGCGTGTGGTTTCCGCTTTCCGGGATGTTCACCTGTTGACGGATAAAATAATCAGGAAAGCGGGCATAAATCGCCTGCATCAGTCCAATGGAATAGGCGGAGTTCACAATATACTTGTTATAGTCTCCGGCATCATACCATCCTCCCGGAGAAGAAATCACCGTTCCCGCCTTACGTTCCGGCCCGGCAGCATTGGGATGTATCAGTACCTTGTCATCGGGATGGCCTGCCGGACGGCTCCACCGACCCGCATAAGTCGCTTCGATGGGCATGCCCGTACGTTGGTAATAGAAAGATTTCAAAGCTGCATCGGCCAAAGGGGACAGTACTCTTTCTTTTATTTCGAATGCCACTGAATCTCCGTTAACCATCAGAAAATAGTTTCCCGGTGCCGTGATGTCACTGAAATCCAATATCGTCCTGCTCTTATCCGACCAAGCAGATGAAGCAATATATCCGGGCTTACCGGAAAATACCCGATTACCCGTGGCTGCATCTACTATGGTAAATTCACGGACCTCACCGGTATTCACCACAGCTACTTTTTCCTGCTGGGGATAGTACCCTAACTGATTCAAACGTATAGTTTCTGAAGGATGCCCTAAAGTGGCCATCCCTCCCAGAACTGTAAACAGACATGTAGTTATATTCATATCACTATTCTTTAGTAATCATTTATATTATTCTATTTCAAAACTATTTATCAGACAATAAGGTAATGAAACTGATGGCCGGCAAGTGTACCCGTACCTGCCCATTCTCCACTTTCACTGCAGTTTCCTTCATGCAGTCTTTTGTATTGGTCACATAGACTTTCAGTTCCTTCACTTCTGCAGGGATACCGGAGATGACCGCCTCGCAATCCGCCCCATTATTGACCATATGGACGGCATATTCCCCACGCACCATATTTCCGAAAGCCGCACAGTTTACGTTTTTCTTGCTGCTACTGACCGGAATGGCCAAGGCATCGGCCGGAGTGGAGGCCAGTTGCTTGATATTCCAGAAACGTTGCGTAGGACGCAAAGGACCTTTGGAACCATAAATGCCGTCTCCCCACAACAACGAATAGTCTGAAGTAAGCTGCCACTGCAAGATGGACAATGGCTGGCAAATGGCACAAATACGCGTATACAGATTGATTTCATAAAGTGCAAACGTCGACTCATTGAATATCTCGGCATAACCATGAGCAGCGGCATCCGTACTACCCTCACCAACCAAGAGTGGTACATTGATCGCTTTGGCAGCATCCGCCCACTTCTTTAACGTAACATCATCACAACCACGCCATGAATGGAAAGAAACTGCACCAATATACTTATGAGTCTCAAGATTGTTCAAAGCAGGAAGGATGAAATCGAAAGTCGTGGCATCCGAATTGTCGCCAAGCAGCATGCGGGTAGGAAGATTCAACCCTGCCAGATAAGCACCGAACTCCTTAATGAAATCTGCATGTTCCTGCGGAGTGTGGAGGACATCAATACCCAAATCCGATTCATTGAACGAGAACATGGAGAACTCAATACCATAATACTGTTTGGCATACAACAGATAATCTGCCATGGATTTATAAATCTTCTCCTTTTTCCGGTTATCCAGACGATAAGCAATGACACCGCCTTGACGAGCATAACTTGCAGGACCTCCGTCAATGGCCCACGCAGGTGGAAACCAGCAGCTTAGTATTACCGGCATTCCCATCGCCTTCAAGCGCTTTGCCATGAGGAGACTTTCCTCCACCCGCTTGTTCAGTCCCCCATTCTGTGCGGTGGCAATAGGGTCGGCTTCCTCTTCCGGTTGCCACAATCTCCACGGAAATTCCACACGTCCATAGGCTACACGCAAATTTTCCAGACAGTAATCTATCACTTTAGGGTCGGCAGCAGGATTCTGCAGGCGGAAATTCCCTCCAAAGCCTGTAAACAGACTGCCCGGATTCTGCATATCCAATATAATTTCCGCGTCACTATGATCTATCACTCCGGAAGCATGCAGTGCCATGGACAATGCAGTTCTCTCAGCCTTTTTCAGAGTCGGCATCAGCGAGATATAAACTACGGTACCGGTGGATTCTTTTTCAACCGTGGCCTTTACAGACTTATTGAACTTGAATTCCAACTTCCTATTAGCCGAAGTAACGGTCAGCTTCCTGCCACTTGTCCTTACTTTGGCATCAGCGTAGTTTTCCGGACTTAAAGCAATACAGTAATAGGCTGTCTGGTTCAAAGTAGTGTCCGACAGCGCATCAATAGAAATCTCCACCAAGCCTTTTCCCTTATCAGTCACTTTCTGATGGAACTTTACACCTCGCAGAGTAGTCGTCACTTCCTGCATATCCCCCTCACGATGGAAAACGGGACGGACCTGCTTCTCCTTTCCGGTAATCTCCATATCCCCTTTCAAGGTTCCGACACGCAGGGACGACTCAAAGTCTATCAATTCACCGTCTACACGGACACCCGTGATATTGCTCCATGCCATCACTTCCGTCTGGGCAGAAAGCGGCAGAGACAATATGCCACACAGCAATGCAGCCATTCCCAACTGGAAAATTCGTAAATTCTTCATTATATCAAATATATAAAAAGGGTTGTCATTTCAGTCTTGTATCAATCTCAAACCCCATACGGCTGTTATGATAAGGACAATTCCACATACTTGCTTTAGGTTCCTTGTAGC
>ENA-OQBL01000679-OQBL01000679.1-human-gut-metagenome-genome-assembly--contig:-NODE-679-length-16554-cov-3.530468_pt1 | contig 16554 bp, 20 predicted proteins | sample MGYA00242747_ERZ504553 | MGnify/ENA primary metagenome ERZ504553 (study PRJEB26092, sample SAMD00036240) | human gut metagenome | host: Homo sapiens | study: EMG produced TPA metagenomics assembly of...
TAAATGTTGTCAGTGAAGTATAAATACTTCTTGTCAGTGTCTGTGTAATACACTTATTTACAAGTTCTGACAGATCTGTATTTCTCTTCATAAGCGGAAGTTCCTCACGGATACGGTCAAAGATTACGATCGTCGCGTTGATCGAATAACCTACAATCGTCAGCATACAAGCAATAAATGTACCTCCGACTGAGATTCTGGATACTGCATAGAATGCCAGTACAACCAGTACATCATGTAATAATGCCAGCACCGCACTTGTAGCAAAACGTACATCTTTGAAACGGAACCAGATATAAAGCAACATGAAAATTGTTGCCACGATCACTGCGATCACTGCATCCTGACGCATCTCATTACTGATCGTTGAACTGATATTTTCCGCTGTGATATCAGATTCTTTTACACCAAAATTATCTTCCAGTGCCTTATTTACCTTCTCACGTTCAGACAGACTTAAAGTTACTGTCTTGATGACTACCTGTTTTGTTCCTGATACTTTCTGTGTCTGGATATTATGATCTCCTGTCACTTTTTCTACAACAGGAACGATCTCTTTATCAATCTCATCGATTGAATAATCTTTGTCAAACTTCACATTCATAGATGTTCCGCCCTTGAAATCCAGACTGTAAGCCAATGCCCCGTTACCCTGGGCAGAATGTACTCCCATAACCACGAATCCTGCAAGGATCATTGCAATAGAAATACTGAAGAACACTTTCTTCTTGCCAAGGAAGTTGATTGGCTTTCTTTCTTTCATCTTATGGTAATACAGACTCTCTTTTCGGATTCCGATTCCATAGAACGCAAACACGATCATACGTGTAATCACCAGTGCTGTAAACATTGATACCACAATACCGATTGCCAGAGTCTGCGCAAATCCTTTGACTGTTCCGGAACCTTTAAACCACAGAACCGCAGCCGCGATCAGTGTTGTCACATTACCGTCAACAATTGCTGACATAGCTTTCTGGAATCCTGATTTTAAGGATACTTTTACACTTCTTCCTCTTGCCATCTCTTCACGTACACGGGCAAAGATGATAACATTCGCATCTACTGCCATACCAATACTTAAAATGATACCGGCAATACCCGGAAGGGTCAGCGTTACATCAAACGCATTCAATATTACAAGTACGATCTCTGTATAGATGACCAGCGCAAGGCTTGATGCCAGTCCCGGAAGTCTGTATACAAAGATCATGAACAGGAATACAAGGATCATGACCAATAATACCAGGCTTTTAAACTTGTATTCAATGCCTGTTCTCCAAGCTGTGCTCCTACTACATTGGAACGCAGCTCTTCAAGCTGAAGTTTCAGTCCACCGATACGGATCGTAGATGCCAGATTATCTGCTTCTTCATAAGTGAAGTCGCCTGTAATATAGGCCTGTCCACCTGTGATCTCAGACCGTACGACCGGACTTGAGATTGTCTCACCATCATAGATGATTGCAATCTGTTTTCCGATATTTTCTTTCGTTGCCGTTGCAAATTTGCTGGTACCTGATTTGGTCAGATTCAACTCTACAGAATATTCTTTATTCCCCATGTCATCCTGACCGGTTTTCGCAGACGCACTCTTAACATCTGTTCCCGTAAGAACTGTTTCTCCATCCGCTGTCTGGAATGAAAGGGAACCTGGTTTTCCAAGTTCATCCAGAATCTTATTGGCATCTGTAACACCAGGGATCTCAATATTAATACGGTCATTTCCTTCCTGGTATACACTTGCTTCTGTACTGTACTGTTCTACACGCTTTTGCAGTTTGTAGATCGTATCGCTCATCTCTTCTTTGGTCGGATTCTTATCTTTTACCTGATAGGTAATACTTACACCACCGGCAAGATCCAGACCAAGTTTGATGTTTTTCATCGCACCGGACTTAGATTTGCCAATTCCTGTAATCACAGTAAATCCAAGTCCGACGATGAGAATTACAGCCAGAAGCAAACTCAGTATGCTTTTTGACTTCTTCATCGTTCTCCTACACATCCTCTCGAAATATTATTCTTCATCTGCAAGTGCTGCCTTCATCATGATCGCACACTCTACACGTTTCCTTTGCATCTCACAGCCGATCTCATAAGTATCATGGATCGTACCATGGAAATTATAAGAGTTTGCCATGCATCCGCCGCTGCAGTAGAATTTTGCAAAGCAGTTTCTGCATTTATCTTTGGAATACACATTGCAGCTTCTGAAATCGTCAGCAATCTCCGGCTTCACGATTCCATCATCCACATTACCCATCAGGAAATCATCCTGTCCGACAAACTGATGACATGGATAGAGGTCTCCCCATGGTGTAACAGCCAGATACTCTGTTCCGGATCCACAACCGGATAAACGTTTTGCCACACATGGTCCACCATTTAAATCTATCATAAAATGGAAGAAATTGAAGCCTTTTCCTTCTTTCTCGCGTTCGATCATCATCTTGGCGAGTTTATCATATTCCTCCATAATCTTAGGAATATCTTCCTCCCTGATCGCATACGGATCACTTTCATCTCCAACAACCGGTTCAATCGACATCTGTTTGAATCCGAGGTCTGCAAAATGCATGATATCATTGGAGAAATCCAGATTATTTCTTGTAAATGTACCACGAATGTAATATTTTTCCTGATTTCTGCTTTCTGCAAGTTTCTGGAACTTCGGAACGATCAGATCATAACTTCCTTTTCCATTTCTAAACGGACGCATCTGATCATTGATTTCTTTACGTCCATCCAGGCTCAACACTACATTGTCCATTTCTTTATTTACAAATTCCTGAATTTCATCATTTAACAGCACTCCGTTCGTTGTGATCGTAAAACGGAAATGCTTATTATGTATCTTCTCCTGCTCTCTTCCGTAAGCTACCAGATCTTTTACCACCTGCCAGTTCATCAGAGGCTCCCCGCCGAAGAAATCTACTTCCAGATTACGGCGGTTACCAGAATTCTTAATCAGGAAGTCCAGCGCTTTCTTACCGACTTCATAGCTCATAAGTGCTCGTCTTCCATGATATTCCCCTTCTTCTGCAAAACAGTATTTGCAGGCAAGGTTACAGTCGTGTGCAATATGCAGGCACAGTGCCTTTACAACTGTCTTTCTCTTCTTTACTTCTTCGATCATGCATTCATATGTATCTTTTACAAATAACTGACCGCCTTCTGTCAGTTCGATCACGTCTGATAATGCATCTTCAATGTCGGATATTTCATATTTGTTTCCAAGTGTCTGTAAAAGCTTTTCTTTTACATCCGCTTCTTTTAACGATCCGGCAGTTGGTTCTGTTTCTGACTTGTTCACTTCCGCGATCACGTCATAACAGACATCATCTACCACATGTACAGATCCGCTGTACACGTCCATAACGATATTATATCCATTATTACGGTACTGATGAATCATATCCTTTGGTACCCCTTTCTCATTTTTCTTATTTCATATCGGGAATTTCCCGTTATCTTTCTACCCGTCAAAAACCATATGTTGTCAAATAATCAAAAAATCAATTCCGCAGACAACTAAAAAAGGTCCACCGGACCTTTTCGTCACATGCATGGCAACAAGAAACAGCGGACCCTAAAGACCGCTGTCCCAAGTATCCCATATCTTTTTAAATTATTTGCTCTGTTCGCAAGTCTGGTTTCCTACTGTGCAGGATGTCTTACATGCTGACTGGCATGATGTCTGGCATTCGCCGCATCCACTTTTTTTCAGATTGCTGTTCATAGGTTTATTCAATGATTTTACATGTTTCATGTTCGTATCCCTCCTTACTATTGCTTAACTTACGTTATTATAACATTTTGACATAGGTTTCGCAATCTTTTTCTTAGGATATCATTCCGCCTGCCATACCACCTCCCGCACACAGCGCAAATGTTATCAGAATCTCTGTTCCACTTCCGTGAAATGTACGATAGATTCCCCATGTAATCAGTAACAGAAATGCGAAGTACAGAATTCCAAGTACAATTCCCCACAAGAAACGTCTGATCTTTGCAAGTTTACCCGCCACAAGTCCACCGGCAAATGTAGAGAGCAGATAGACCGCTGTGATCCCTGCTGTCACAGCTTCTTCCGTAAGTTCGAATTTATACAGCGCCATTGCCAGTATCATCAAAAGAATTCCGGTCACTACATATGCTGCCAGAAGAGATTTCAGTATCCACATGATCCACACTTCATTTTGTCCCTTTTTTCCCATGCTTTCCCTCCTCATCTATCACAGATTATGAAGGAAGCATCTGATTTATGCGCTTATTTTTGTTTACAATCGTCCTATTGTTCCATCTGTTTGCCCAGAACCTTTGCCGTATATTCCGCAAGACAAAGCTCTGTATCTTTGAATCTGTCCGTACGTTCCTGATTCAGCAGAAAAACCGCACCGATCACATCACCTGCACACAGAATCGGACTGATCACCTCTTGTTTATAAGGTTCTGATACACTCACGATCGGTACATATCATTTTTTCCCCGGCTTTGGCATTCCGTGTTTTTCGTTCTTTCAGAAATTCTCCAAGCTCTCCCGTAATATCTTCATCCTGAATCTCTTTCTTTCCATTTCCCGCTGCTGCCACTACCTGATCCATATCACAGATCCCCACCAGGCATTCCAAAACCTGCGACAGACTTTCCGCATACTGCTTTGCAAATGCAGACAGTTCCCCTATCGGTGAATATTTCTTCAGAATAATCTCACCTTCTCTGTCTGTAAATATCTCCAGCGGATCGCCTTCCCTGATCCTCAGTGTCCTTCTGATCTCTTTTGGCACGACCACACGCCCCAGATCATCGATTCTTCTTACGATTCCTGTTGCCTTCATAGCATTTATCTTCCTCCTGATTTTTCTGTTTTTCCATATTTTCTAACATATGGCTAGTATGCTGAAAACAGCAAGGAATTATTCATGCAGATATTAGACTGGATATTTTTTCAATAGTTTTGTATAATAGTTGGAAGAAAATATTAGGAGGAATGAATCATGAGTAAAATTGATGAAGTACGTGCTGATATGGTCAAAGCCATGAAAGCCAAAGACAAAGACACAAAGGAAACTTTATCCATGCTGCTTGCAGCTCTTAAGAATAAAGCAATCGACAAACGCGAAGACCTGACACCGGAAGAAGAGACTCAGGTAATCTTAAAAGAGATCAAGCAGACAAAAGAGACCCTGGATATGACTCCTGCAGATCGTACAGAGATCATCGAAGAATGCAACAAGCGTCTGGCTGTTCTGGAACAGTATGCTCCTAAGATGATGGATGAAGCAGAGATCAAAGAAGTCGTTGCTTCTGTTCTTGCAGAGATGGGACTGGATGCTCCTACCGCAAAGGATAAAGGCAAGATCATGAAGAACCTGATGCCTAAAGTAAAGGGGAAAAGCTGACGGCAAGCTCGTCAACGAGATCGTATCTACTTTCATGAAATAAAATCTTCAAGAGCTGCCGCTGGCAGCTCTTCTTGTATACTATGGTATCTACAGAACCGCCACCTGCTGCTTCTTCCGAACGCATAGTGATCACAAAATAATGGGCAGCACCCGATGGATGCTGCCCATTATTTTAATCCTCTTAGTTACCAGAAGTACTGCCTGTTCCGGTTGTACTTGTGTCTTTGGCTTTCACACTCAGTTTTGTAAAGCTAATCTTATTCCAGCTACCTTTATGGACTGTAATCTTTTCTTCTTTTTTTCCATTTCTTTAATACATTTTTTTATAGTATTTATCCTGTTTGTCTGTGATCATGGACTGTTTCTTAGTCTCTGTAGCCGTTTTATCATTGAGGCTTGTAACTTTTGCCACATAGCATGCAGTGTCACCTTCGATCACATCCGTCGTCTCGCCTTCTCCTAATTTGTCTGCTGCTTTTACGACTTCCTTAGACGGACTTACTGAATCCGAATCAAACGTGGCATCTTTGGCTTCTGTTCCCTGTTCCGTTGCATACGCAGCAAAATCTTCTGCTGTCTTTGCACCTTTGGCAAATGCCTCTGCCGTCTCTTTGCTTTTTTTTCTTTTCCGCTTCGGATACTGTAGTATCTGATGAGCTTGAAGAATCAGATGTTGTACTATAATCAAATTCTACATACTGCATATGCTTCTGTGTCGCTTCTTCATCCGTTACTTTCACATTCGCATCTGCTACAATTGCCGCACGCATTTTCTGTTCGATCGCCATCAGTGTCATGACACGTTTTACATTTTCCTTAGAACCGGACACCTTGTCCTTTTTTCTTCTGTGAATTGGCTTTGTCAAATTCTTTTGCCGCATCATTGATTGCTTTTTTATCGGCCTTTGTAAGCTTCACATCATAATCTTTCATATGTTCTTCCAGAAGAGCCATATTCTTCAGATCATCCAGAAGTGTCTCCTTGATAGACTCTTCATATGTCTTGCCGTCTGATGCATTTCTGCTCCACATATCATCACCGCCGAGATAGCTTGCAAAGTACGTTTCGTACTGAGCCTGTGTATATCTTGCATAGAAATTTGCAACACCTGCCGTAATCTCTTCATCCCCTGCTTTTACGACTACTGCATCGTCCTTCCGTGATCCACATCCGATAAGTGATGCTGCCATAATTCCTGCCAGTGCTAATATTAATGCTCTTTTTTCATTTATCCTAACCTGCCTTTATTTGCTTAATGGGTCAATTATACCGCTTTTTTCTTCGCCTATCAATCGTTTCAACCCATTTAACACATTTTTTGTACTTTCCAATGCGTCTGTCTGCTTCTCTTTCAGATTCCTTCTCTTCTTCTCATAGATAAAACATGGCTGCACCCCATCCGCTTTGAACGTCAGCTCGCCACGAAAATCTTCAATCAGCTTCGGAATCCGCTCCGGATGTACTTTTGCTTTTTCATACATGGTAAATGTGTAAACCTCGCCTTTCTGCTCGACCGCCGTTACATACAACTGATGTGCCTGTGCCTTCAGAGCCGCTACTTCCAGAAGCTTTTCTACTTTCTTCGGAATATCTCCGAAACGGTCGATCAATTCTTCTGTCATATCTTCCATCTCTTCTCTGTTCTCGATTGCAGCGATCCGTTTATAAACATCCAGTTTCTGATATTCATTCGGAATATACGAGGCTGGAATAAATGCATCCACATTCAGATCCATCGTCGTTGTAAATGTCTCCTCTTCTTCCATCTCGCCTTTCAGCTGCTTCACCGCCTCGTTCAGCATCTTACAGTAAAGGTCATATCCGACTGCTTCCATATGTCCATGCTGTTCTGCTCCTAGAAGATTGCCTGCTCCGCGGATCTCAAGATCCCGCATTGCGATCTTGAATCCCGAACCAAGATCCGTAAACTCGCGGATGGCCGCCAGTCTCTTTTCAGCCACTTCTTTTAACATCTTGTCTCTCCGGTATAGAAGGAATGCATATGCCATGCGGTTAGAGCGTCCGACACGCCCACGCAGCTGATAAAGCTGTGAAAGGCCGAGACGATCCGCATCGTGGATGATCATCGTATTCGCATTGGAAATATCCAGTCCTGTCTCTATGATCGTTGTAGATACCAGTACATCAATCTCACCATTAATGAAATCATACATAATCCGTTCCAGTTCGTGTTCCCGCATCTGTCCGTGTGCATAGGCAACCGTCAGATCCGGCACCAGTTTCTGCACATGTCCTGCCACTTCATCAATATCTTCCACGCGGTTGTAGACATAATATACCTGTCCCTGTCTTGCGCATTCCCGTTCAATTGCCTCACGTACCATCTCATCGTTATATTCCATGACATACGTCTGGATCGGCATACGGTCGTTCGGCGCTTCTTCCAGCACACTCATGTCACGGATTCCGATCAGGCTCATATGAAGGGTTCTCGGGATCGGAGTTGCCGTAAGCGTCAGTACATCTACATTTTCCTTTAATTTCTTGATTTTCTCTTTGTGCTGTACTCCGAATCTCTGCTCTTCATCAATGATCAGAAGCCCGAGATCCTTGAATTTCATATCTTCACTTAACACTCGGTGTGTTCCGATGATAATATCTACCAGCCCCATTTTTCGCATCCTCGACTGTCTTCTTCTGCTGCGCCGGCGTGCGGAATCTGCACATCAGATCGATCCGCACCGGAAAGTCTTTCATACGCTGCACGAACGTCCGGTAATGCTGCTGTGCAAGGATTGTTGTCGGAACCAGATAGACCACCTGTTTACTCTCCTGTACTGCTTTGAATGCCGCACGGATCGCAACTTCTGTTTTTCCGAATCCGACATCGCCACAGACCAGACGGTCCATGATCTTGTGACTTTCCATATCTTTTTTCACAGCCTCGATCGCCATCATCTGGTCTTCTGTCTCTTCAAACGGGAACATCTCTTCAAATTCCCGCTGCCAGACAGTATCTTCTCCATAGACATAACCATCCTGTTCCTGTCTCGCCGCATACAGCTTCACCAGATCCCTTGCAATCTCTTTTACCGCACCGCGCACCTTTGTCTTGGTCCGGTTCCATTCCTGCGTTCCCAACTTGTTCAGTTTCGGTTTCTTGGCATCGGCACTTGCATATTTCTGGATCAGATCCAGCTGCGTTGCCGGGATATAAAGATTTCCGCCCTGTGCATACGAAATTTTCATATAATCCTTCGAAATCTTGTCTACGACGATCTTCTCGATCCCCTGATAGACCCCGACACCATGATTCTCATGGACCACATAGTCTCCCGGTTTCAGTTCCGAAAAGCTCTGGATCTTACGGCCTTCATATGTCTTTCTCTTTTTCTTCTTTTTCCGTTTGCCGAAAATGTCCGACTCTGCGATCACAGTGAATTTGAGCATCGGATATTCATAACCTTCTGCGATATATCCGTATGCCGTCATGATCTCTCCCGGCTTCACTTCCCGGTCCAGATCTTCACTGTAATAACTGCTCAGATTATAATCTCTTAAATCTTCCGCCAGACGCTTCGCACGGGTCCTGGAACCTGACAACAGAATTACCCTGTATCCATTTCTTTTTAACCGTTTCAGATCCTGTGTCAGCATTTCAAAACTGTTATTATACGGATTCACACTTTTCGCCTGGATCTCATAAGACTCTCTCACTTCCAGTCCTTTGCATTTCATCCCCAGTGCATAGAATCCGATACTACTGTAACAATTGATCTTTTTCAGGATCTCAGTGACCGGAAAGATTTTTGCTTCTTCCTCTTCCAAATCATATCCGCTTTCCAGACGTTTCTTCTGTGCTTCCATGAATTCATCTTCAATATTCTGTCCACGCTCCACAAGACGTACCGGTTCATCCAGAAAAAGGATCGTATCCTCCGGTGGAAAATAATCCAGAAACGAGACACCCTTCTCACCATTCTGTGGGAATTCTACCGCCGGATAGATTACAATATCCATCAGATTTTCGATCGACCGCTGGCTCTCCACATCAAACGTACGGATGGAATCCACCTCATCTCCCCAGAGTTCGATACGCACCGGAAGTTCTTCCGTCAGCGGATAGATATCCAGGATTCCTCCACGTACCGCAAACTGTCCAGGTCCTTCCACCTGCACTTCCCGGTCATAACCTATAACCGAAAGCTTCTCTGCCATCTCATCCAATTTGAGAACGCTGTCATTTTGTACCTTAAGTACTTTTTCCGCAATACTTTCCTTCGGTGCCAGATGATCCATGAAGCCGTCCAGGCTTGTCACAACCGTTACCGGTTCACCCGAAAGCACTGCCTGGATTCCTTCCATTCTCTGCTTTACCAGTTCTTTACTTCGGATATCTGCCTGATAGAAGAGAAAATCTTTCGCCGGATACAGATACGTATTACTGTCCAGGAAACGGTATTCTTCATAGATTTGTTTTGCTTTTGTCTCACTGGAACAGGCGATGACTTTATATTTACAGCCATCGCCAAGTGCATACATCATATGAGATTTCTGGGAATTCACACATCCGCACACACGGATCATTCCCACATCTTTTTTCTTATTCTTGCAGAGTTCTTCAAACTCTGCCAGTTCTTTTAACGGCCCGATTAAGCCCTGCATCTTTTATGCCTCCTTAGGCTTTACTTTCCTGTTATACTGATTCATGGCAGCCTCGATCTCTCCATTTAAGATCATTCCCACCGCATGGTCTGCGCGGTCATAACCTTCTTCCATCAATTCACGGTCTTCTTTTGAAAAATGTCCCAGCACATAATCCGCCAGGTCATATTTCTTCGGCTTCTCACCTACCCCGATCTTGATTCTCGGAAATACATCCGTTCCCAGATTGGCAATGATATTCTTGATTCCGTTATGCCCTCCGGCACTTCCTTTTTTACGGATCCTTAGCTGTCCCACATCCAAACTGATATCATCATAGATCACCAGAAGTTCATGTTCTTCATCGATCTTATAATAATTGACCAGTTCTCTTAAGCTTTCCCCGCTGAGATTCATGTAAGTCTGCGGTTTTACCAGAAGCACTTTCTGACCCTCAATGATTCCCTTTCCGACCAGCGCTCTTCCTTTTCTTCCATCTACAGAAATATTATATCTGTCCGCCAGCATATCTATGACATCAAATCCTACATTGTGTCTGGTTCCTTCATACTGAAGTGTAGGATTCCCAAGTCCTGCAATAATAAACATAATTCTTCACCTTCCATTTCTTTTACCATTCTACAAGAACCTTTCCCATTTGTCACGGAAAAATTAATGAATAATTCTTCCACTTTTTTCATACATTATAGAAAATAAAACAATCTTTGAAATAAAATACCAGGAGGTCTCGCTATGAGTTCCAAAACCAAAATTGTTGTACTTCACATGAAGGAAATCATCTATACCGTTATTTTTGCAGTATTAGCCATTGTTCTGATCCTGCTTTTGATATTCATGTTCCGTCCCGGACACCATTCCGGATCCAATGATAAGAAGATCTACACTCCCGGAATCTACACTTCCGATATTACGTTGAATAATACTGCTTTAGAAGTTGAGGTCACAGTGGATGAAACGCATATCAATTCAATCCGTTTTACGAATCTGAATGATTCCATCACAACCATGTACCCTTTTATCGAACCGGCGATTGAAGATATTGCCGAACAGGTCTATAAAAAACAGTCTCTTGAGAATATACAGTATTCTTCCGATACTCCTTATACTTCCCAGTTGATTGTTCAGGCCATTGAAAACGCACTAAAAAAAAGCCGAAACTACAAAGTAGTCGCGGCTTTTTCTTTTGCTCTCTTTTGTTCTTGTTCTGATCTTAACCCTCAACGATAAGATAACGTCCATCTGGAAAGTGCAAATACTTCCGATGCCTCTTCGATCTCTTCATCAGACATTCCGCTGATATCCATTCCCTCCTGATCCAGGAATTCTTTAACTTCTTCAATGCTGTCTACGATAGAAGCCATACAATCCTCCAGAAAAGCCTCAGCCTCTTCTAAAGTCTCAGCAACTGGTTCGTCAAACAGCTGTCCCTGGTTCAGGATAAAGGTCTTCAGACATTCTTCATCATATTCGTACATACATCTCAACCTCCCTTATCGTAATATTACACAAACTGCAACAGTTCTTCCGGTCTTTCGATCAGATGATCTGCTCCCGCAGTTTCTAACGTTTTCCTGTCCCGGAATCCCCACAGCACACCTATTGTCTTAAGGCCTGCATTCTTTCCGGTTGCCGCATCGACTTCCGAATCTCCGATATACAGACATTCTTCTTTCGATACCTGCATCTGCTCCATCAGATACCAGACTCCGTCCGGTGCTGGTTTTCTGCGGATGCCGTCTTTTTGTCCCTGTGCATAGTCAAAAATGTTATCTCCAAAGATTTCTTTTACAACCTTTACCGTCTGACGGTCCGGCTTATTCGAAAGAACTGCCAGATGGATTCCTCTGTCTTTCAATGCTTTTAACATCTCCGGAATCCCCTCGTAAGGTGTTACATGATATGTACAATTCTGATCAAATATACGTCCGTAAATTTTCATTCCTTCTTCAATTCTTGAAGCCTTAGGATCCCCCGACACTTTCAGAGATTCTTCGATCAGAACTCTTGCTCCGTTTCCGACAAACATTCTGCACTGATCCTTTGTGATCTGGGAGAGCCCATCTCCTTCAGTGTCAGATTCACAGAATATGTCATAGATTCCAATGTATTTGTTAATGTTCCATCCAGATCAAATATACAAGCTTTCATTATACAAATCCCTCCTGCAAATATCATAGTATGAGACTGTCAAAAATGCAATACTAAAAAAATCTATCAGACTTTTTTGTCATATACATGACACACAAAGCGATACGCCAGCCCTTAGATAAGGTACTGGCGCATTGTTTTCAACGCATTCTTTTCAAGTCTGCTCACCTGAGCCTGTGATATCTGTATTTCATCTGCAACCTCCATCTGTGTTTTTCCCTGAAAAAACCCGAAGCTTTATAATATACCGTTCCCTCTCTCCCAGATGTTTCATTGCTTCTTCCAATGATAAATCTTCTATCCACTTTTCTTCTTTATTCGTCTGATCACTTAACTGATCCATTACATAGAGTGCATCTCCTCCATCATTGTACACCGGTTCCTGAAGGCTCATAGGTACCTGGATTGCATCCAGTGCAAATACAATATCTTCTTTGGATATTCCGATCTCCTCAGCGATTTCCTGTACTGTAGGCTCTTTCTGATTCTTCTTCATATAGTTTTCCTTAGCATAAATTGCCTTGTATGCAGTGTCTCTGAGTGACCGGCTGACTCTTATGGAATTATTATCTCTCATGTACCTTCTGATTTCTCCGATAATCATAGGTACTGCATAAGTGGAAAATTTTACCTCTAATTCTGTATTAAAATTATTGATTGCTTTAATAAGGCCAATACAGCCAATCTGGAACAGATCATCCGGATTCTCTCCACTTGCACCGAACCTCCTTATTACACTTAAGACAAGTCTTAGATTACCTTTGATATATTCTTCTTTCGCTTCCTGATCTCCTGCTTTAATACGCACAAACAAAGCTTCCTTCTCCTTTTCATTCAGGATCGGAAGCTTTGCTGTATTCACACCACATATTTCTACTTTTCCCTGTGCCATTGCGAACCTCCTGTCAGAATCTTCTCTATCAGTTTCTAGTAAAATGATTCTCCATATCGCACAGGCTTATGCGGATTCTTATGAAATTAAAAAAAACTTTTACTCCTTGACATCCGGTCTGACGTCGGTTATCTGTCCCATTTGTCTGCCAGATTTTGGATCTGTGTTTCAAATTTTGCCATATCTTTATTGGCAATTCCTTCGTTCTTATATACTACATTTAACAGACGTTTGGCTGCTGCCACCAGACGGTTAAATGCAGATGCACTTTTAATCTTATTCGGCTTTTCTTCTGCCTTCTTCGGAATCTTCTGACCAATGGTAATGATCTCATTTGTCGCAAGATCTACGGAACCTCCGGAATACGGTGCCAAATGCCGGGCAGCCAAATTGCTCTTCTACAAGCGCAGCAAAATGATCCGTCACTGTATCCTCACCATGTACAACCATCACACGGTCCGGTACCTTTTCAAATCCTGCGAGCCAGTCTAACAGTCCATTCATATCTGCATGTCCGCTGATTCCCCTTAACACTTCTATCTTTGCGTTGACCGTGATGTTCTCACCAAATAATTTCACACTCTGTGCACCTTCGATCAGCTTTCTTCCAAGCGTTCCCACTGCCTGATATCCAACAAAACAGATGGTACATTCCGGCCGCCACAGATTATGTTTCAAGTGATGCCTGATACGTCCGGCCTCACACATACCGGATGCAGACAGGATTACTTTAGGTTTCGTATCAAAATTAATCTGTCTGGATTCATCACTGGTAATCGTTGTCTTGAGTCCCTGGAACAACAGTGGGTTAATTCCCTGATTGACAAGCGCCATTGCGTCTTCATCAAAGCATCCTTTGACATTTTTATTAAACACATTGGTCGCTTCAATTGCCAGCGGACTGTCTACATACACTTCAAATCCCGGGAATTCCGGAAGCAGATTCTTTTCTTTTATCTCTCTGATAAAATACAGGATTTCCTGCGTACGTCCTACCGCAAACGATGGGATTACTACATTGCCTCCTTTTTGGAATGTTTCCCGTAAAATTCTTGTAAATTCGCCGACATAATCCGGAATATCCTCTCCATGTATCCGGTCTCCATATGTAGATTCGATCACTACATAATCTGCTTCTTTTACCAGCTGCGGATCTTTGATGATCGGTTGATTCTTGTTACCCACATCTCCGGAAAATACGATCTTTTTAGAAACTTCTCCTTCTGTTACCCACACTTCAATACTTGCGGATCCCAGAAGATGCCCTACATCATTAAATCTGACTTCTATTCCGTCACACAATGTAATCTTCTGACCGTAATCCACAGGTGCCAGAAGCTTGGTCGCCGCATCTGCATCTGCAACCGTATAAATCGGTTCGTATTCCGGTTCCCCGCTTCGTCTTGCCTTCCGGTTTCTCCATTCCGCCTCAAATTCCTGAATATGGGCACTGTCACGCTAACATGATATCGCACAAATCTGCCGTTGTCAAAATGTTGTAATGATCTCTCCGGAAAATCCCTTTTTAACCAATAACGGAATATTTCCCGAATGATCGATATGTGCATGTGTCAGAAGAATGTAATCTACCTCTCCCGGTGTAACAGGAAGTTCCTGATTCTCATAAAGATCCGGTCCTTGTTCCATTCCACAGTCAATCAGAATATTCTTTCCACACGCTTCAAGAAGATGGCAGCTTCCAGTCACTTCATGGGCTGCTCCAAAAAAGCTAAGTCTCATATGACCAACCCCTTTTTTCTTTTTATTGTATCATATTTTCATGAATACTTCACCATCTCCCGACGCAATCTTTGCATAATCTTTTTCTCCAGTCTGGATATATAGGACTGGGAAATCCCCAGCATATCCGCTACTTCTTTCTGAGTCTTTTCTTCTCCATCCTCCGTTCCAAGTCCAAATCTCATTCTTATGATCATCTGCTCTCTTCCAGACAGACGTCCAATAGCTCTGATGAGCACCTTCTTTTCTGCTTCATTCTCTAAATCCTTATAAATCGCATCTTCTTCCGTCCCCAGGATATCTGATAACAACAGCTCATTACCATCCCAGTCTACATTCAGCGGTTCATCTATCGATACTTCCATTCTCGTTTTATTATTTCTCCGCAAATACATTAATATCTCATTTTCAATACATCTGGATGCATAGGTTGCAAGTTTGATATTTTTATCAGGATTAAATGTATTAATTGCTTTTATAAGACCAATCGTTCCTATAGATATCAGATCCTCTACCCCCACTCCTGTATTGTCAAATTTCTTTGCTATATATACCACCAGGCGCAAATTATGTTCAATCAGTATTTTCCTTGCATTTTCATCTTTTTCTGTCCCAAGGTCTTTGATTGCTTTCTTTTCTGCCGCCGCCTCTAAAGGTGCAGGCAGAATATCCGATCCGCCTATGTAATGAATGTCTTTTCTGTCCACAAAAAAGAGTGTCTTCAAATCCGGAATTACTTTCAATTTAAACTGATGTGGAACTGCTACTTTTATCACCATTTTTCTTTCCTCCTGCCAATATATCTGGATTTATGATCATCTGATAATTTTCTGACCCTAATTCTTCTTCACATACCGCCACTAATGGATGTTCTACATTTATCCTGTATCCATTCCGTATGATCTGTATCTTATCCATGCGAAATGCAGGCATAACTCCCTCTTTTTTCCCGATGGAATGATATGGAATATATCTGAATCGTTCCGGTTGCTTTCCTTCTGTCAATCTCTTTACAGATGCCTGATCCATAACACTGACCGGATCTTTACTCACTGTATCCTTCAATGTATTTCCTGTATCTATAAGGGCTCTCAGTCTACAATTTCGTTCTCCGAAAAACACCACCACTTCACAGTAACGATTTCCTTTCTCCGAAAACAATAAAATGATCTTCCAGATTCCCAACACCACATAATAACTGATGACTGCCAATGCAAAGAATACACTTCCCTGCCGCAGATACTGTCCCGCAAACTGTAATACTCCCCCTAAAAGAAAAGACTCTATATATAAAATTACCCATCCTCTGAACAATTCCCGGCCCCATTTTAATCCCAGACCGGTTCTTAGCATCAATACATTAATGACGCCATGAAATACTATAAATTTCGCCCAAGTTGTCTTACACGGCCATATCACAACAACACAGGTCAATACTGCTCCCAGTACACCTCCCGCTATTATGCGGCCATATCTCACCGGACATGCCAATGCCTTCTTTAGTAAAGCCAAAAGAATTGTATCCATCGTAAAGTTCATCAAAAAGAACACATCTACATATAATTCATAGTACACATCAGGCCTTCTTTCTCTTTCCGTGCACAGAAATAGATTTGTTGTTTCAAACAAGTATCATTATATAGATTTTATAGAAAGGATTTTGTCATATGATGTATGATATGCCGGTTTTCGTTCGACTGCTTTCGTAAACAAAAGAACATTTAAGAAAGAAAAGAAGAA
>ENA-OQBL01000680-OQBL01000680.1-human-gut-metagenome-genome-assembly--contig:-NODE-680-length-16530-cov-3.402548_pt1 | contig 16530 bp, 21 predicted proteins | sample MGYA00242747_ERZ504553 | MGnify/ENA primary metagenome ERZ504553 (study PRJEB26092, sample SAMD00036240) | human gut metagenome | host: Homo sapiens | study: EMG produced TPA metagenomics assembly of...
AGATTTTGAGCAGATTCCAAAACCCATATATTTCAGACGACATTGCCCGTGTTGGTAGAACTCCAATCCGTAAGTTAGGCTATAACGAAAGATTCATTCGTCCTATCCGTGAATTGAAGGAAAGAGGATTAGACTACAGTGCATTGATGGAAACTGTTGGTAGAATCTACCACTTTGACGAACCAAAGGACAAGGAAAGCGTTAAGTTAATGCAAATGCTTAAAGACGAAGCCTTGAAAGATGTCATCGTTGAAACTACTGGCTTGAAGAATGATCCAGAGTTAGTAGAAGAAATCGTTGAATCATACAAGGCTGCCGACAAAGACTCCAAGAAGTAATAACCTAAAATAATTCACCCCAAAGACGATCTGTCTTTGGGGTGTTTTTATACCATTATTTGTTAAAAAACTGAACAATTTTGATAATTGTTTTTAAATATTTCAAAAATGTAGGTAATAAATTAATATTTGCTAAATAGTGGCGAAAATGAATTTGATGGATTGTAATAAATGATTGGATTCATTGATATATCAGTGCTTATAACTGATTTGACTTGTTACGGATTTTCGGAAAATGTGTTTTAAATAAGAGATGAAAGAGCTATACTATTAAGTGAAATTTCACTTGTGAAAAATATAACTAATAAATTGGAGGATTTTTGCAATGAAGAAGGTTCTGGCAATAAATTCAGGCAGTTCATCATTTAAATTTAAATTATTCTCTTTGCCTGATGAAAAGGTAGTGGCATTCGGTATGGCTGATCGTGTTGGCTTACCTGGGGCTAGCTTTAAGATTGCCTTGCAAGATGGCAATGAACATATTGAACATGTTGAGGTCCCTGATCAAGAAGCTGCAGTAAGTCTACTGCTTAAAGCTTTAAAGAAATATCATGTAGTTGAAGACTTAAACGAAATCGTTGGCGTAGGACACCGTGTAGTGAGCGGTGGCGAAATCTTCAAGGATTCTACTGTAGTTGATCAAGAGGTTTTGCAAAAGATCAAAGACTTGTCAAACTTTGCCCCACTGCATAACCCAGCAGAAGCACGCGGAATCGAAGCATTTATGCATGTTTTGCCTAAGGTGCCACAAGTTGCCGTGTTTGATACTTCTTTCCATCAAACGCTGGATCCTGTTCATTATTTATACTCAATTCCTTATGACTACTACAAGGAATACGGTGCACGTAAATATGGTGCTCACGGCACATCTGTCCACTATGTAACTTTAGAAGCTGCTAAGATGATGAAGAAGGATCTGAAAGACCTTAAATTGATTACCTGCCACTTAGGTTCTGGCTCATCAATCACTGCAGTTAAGAATGGTAAGTCATATGACACCTCAATGGGCTTCAGTCCACTTTCTGGGATCACTATGGGGACTCGTTCAGGCGACATAGATCCATCGCTTTTGCAGCACTTGATGCATGAGACCGGCATTTCAATGAATGAGATGATCAATATTTTGAATAAAAAATCTGGTTTACTTGGCATTTCAGGCATTTCATCAGATATGCGCGATTTGAAATACAACAAGAATCCACGTGCAGTCCTTGCTCGTAAGATCTTCCTTAACCGGATTGTCCGCTATATTGGTGCATATATTGCTGAAATGGGCGGTGTCGATGGTATCGTGCTTACTGCTGGCGTTGGTGAGGGCGACGTAGGCATGCGTCAAGCAATTATGGATGCCTTTAAGTACATGGGCGTAAACCCTGACTACGAGGCTAATAAGACCAATGGACAAAAGTTTATTACTAAGCCAGACTCTTCAATTCAGGTGATGGTAATTCCAACCAATGAAGAATTAATGATTGCTCGCGATGTCATGCGTCTTACTAAGTGTGCCGTTTTAGCATAAGTACAAGTTATTTGTGAGAATAATAATTAGATATTTTTCTTTAATGGCAAAGTGGTCTTAAATAGAAGATGAAGATAACCATCTTAGAAAGGAAGATAATATGTCAATTAAAAAAGATGCACAAACTGCACACGCAAACTTATTAGAAAAAACTGATCCAGAAGCCTTAGAAAGAATTAATCACTTTGCCTTTGACGAAGTTTAAGCAGATGTTGATTTGCCAGATAGAACTAAGATGCTCTCTACTTTGGCCTACCTTTTGGGGATGCAAGGCGTTGATGAGTACAAGGTAATGCTTCCTGTAGCCCTTGATAACGGTGTAAGTCCTGTCGAAGCAAAGGAAGTTTTATACCAAGCCGTTGACTACTTAGGTTTAGGTAGAGTCTTCCCATTCTTTAATGCTACTAACGACGTTTTACGTGCACGTGGCGTAGAAATGCCTCTTCCAAGCCAATCAATCACGACTATGGATAATCGTTTTGAAAAGGGCGAAGAGACCCAAATTCGCTTATTTGGACCACAAATGAAAGACTTTGCTAAGAAGGGTACTATCAACAAGTGGTTAGTAGATAACTGCTTTGGCGATTACTACACTAGAAAAGGCTTAAGTGACAATGACCGTGAAATGGTAACCTTCTGCTACATTGCTGCACAAGGCGGCTGTGAACCGCAACTTTTAGCACATGCTCAAGCTAATATTAAATTGGGTAATGATAAAGAGTTCTTAATGAAAGTGATTGAACAAAACGTTCCATTCATTGGTTACCCAAGAAGTTTGAACGCTGTAACCATTGTTAACAAGGCCGATGAAGCGGTTAATGGTAAAGATTAAAAAAATAATAAGAATGAGGCGTTTTATTTAACACTTGCACCTGATGGCACTACAATATAATTGTAATCAGATCTGATGAAACTATAATGTAATGGTTATCAGGAAGGAAGCTTTTATTATGGCAGATGCATTAGAAATTGAACAAACCGCTATGATTGATCGTGAAATGGACCAAGTTTTTGATTGGGCAAAGGGTAACCACATGCCTATTCGTGACGCTATCTGGGACCACGAAATGGAAGCAAATGGCCACGACACGATGAAGACTGAAGCAGCTGTTGAATGGATCCTTAAAGCCAGCGATGACGAAGTTAAGGATTACTGCGAAAAGAACTTAAAGAAGTAACTTAAAACATTCTATTTAATTAAATAATTTCGTCTGCACATAAGGTGACCAAGTCTAGAGGATTTGGTCAATTTTTTTGATCCTAATTTCTTGACCTTCATTAATAAATATTTAATAATTGTTTTAATTATTAAAGGTTGGGTGACAAAAATGATTATGGAACATTCGGCAGGTGCAGTTATTTATCGAAGAGCTGTTAGCGGAGAGCTAGAATATTTAATTGTACAGAGCGTAGTAAATCATAACTGGGGTTTCCCTAAAGGACACTTAGAAGGCGAGGAGACAGCCCAAGAAGCAGCTAAACGCGAAGTTGCGGAAGAGGTAGGGCTAAAGCCAGAATTTGATTTCAATTTTATGCGTAAGAAGAAATATTCATTAACAGAAAAGAAAACTAAAACTGTTACATATTATCTGGCCAAGTACGTTGCAGGACAAAAGGTAGCTAAGCAAAAAGAAGAGATCTTAGCAGACAAGTGGGTTACTTTTAAAGAAGCTAAAAAGTATCTAACAGAACATGGCAAGATGGACGTACTAAGAGCCGCGCGAGATTACATTAAGCAATAAAAAATACGAGAGCATTAAGCTCTCGTATTTTCGTCATTAAGAAATCTTATTTAATTATATGAAACATTTCCTAATTAGCTCAATTCTTTGATGATAGCTTCCAAAGTCTTCTTAGCCTCATCTTGGATTGGAGTTTCTGGGTGTTCTTCATCGTACTTGTTGAGCCAGTTCAAACGATCTTGCATTCTCTTGGCCAAGGTCTTTTGGTATTCTGGGTCTTCAAGGTGAACTTCGTAACCGTCAATTGGTAAGTAGCTTACACCCTTGAAGTTACCGAATGGCTTGAAGTCGCTGTCCTTAATGTTGCCGTTAGCCAAGTCTTCGATTAACTTCTTAGTAACTTCCTTTGGAATATCCTTGCCCATGAATGCGTCAGTGTTCAAGCTGTAGCAACTAGCGCCACGCTTAGTGAACAATTCTTTGAAGTCTGTGTAGTCGCCTGATACAGGGTATGCACGGAATGGGTCTGCGAATGGTTCGATAACCAAAGTGTTCATATCGAAGCCCTTTGGCAAGTTTTCAGCAGAAGTTCTCTTGGTTGCTAAAGTACAACCCATAGTAGTTGCCAATACTGGGTCATCGATCTTGATGATTGGAGGTAATGAACCGTCCTTCATGATCCAGAACAAAGCAGTAATTGGTGACTTTTCAAAGTCTACACGGTGAGGACTAGTGTAACGGGTCTTGATAACACGACCGTTGTTGTTACGTAAGTCTTCAGTAACGATAACCTTCTTGCCGTTTTCGTCAAGAGTTACATCACAGTTCATAATAGTGGTGTAGTACTTAGTTTCGTGGTGACCTGCTGGGTAGTCGTGAGTCTTGTCGAAGTATGAAGGTTCAAGAGCTACTGATGAACCATCTTCACGTGAAATGATGAATGCGTCGTCGTGCAATACAGTGATGTCGTATTTACCATCGTACATTTCGTGAGTCAAAGTTGACTTACCTGAACCTGACAAGCCGTAGAATGCGAAGGTCTTGTCGTCTTTGTCGTTGAAGTGGAATGACTTTTCACCACCGTGACATGCAGTGTAGCCGTGACGGTGAGCAATAGCCCAAGCTAAAGTCAAGGTACCCTTCTTAAGTTCACCGAAGTAACGAAGGTTAAATACAGCGGCACAGTTATGAGGAGCGTCAAATACACCTAAACCCTTAGGATAATCTTCATCTTGAACATTTGGATCGAAGTAGAAGTAGATGTCTGGTTCGTTATAGAACTTGGACTTTGCGTACATCTTTTCAGCTTCTTCGTCAAAGAAGTGGAAGTTCAAAATGTATGAAAGTAAGTTGAAGGCTTGGTCTTCTGGCATCATGATGTGGGCCTTAACAGTAAATGATGGGTCAAGACCTACCAAAACAGTAGCCTTTAAGTACTTTTGATCGTGACCTTTGTAAATGTCTTCACGTAAATCACCGTTTAAGGCTTCTGCATCTTCGTTAGGATTGTCAACAAAGTGACGTGCACTGGCAGTTCTACCTAAGATCTTACCATGGTTGTAAACCAATTGGGTTGCGCCGTAAGGTAAGCCTAATTCCTTGGTGTGAAGGATTGGTAAGTCAGTAACGATAACACCTGATTGCTTCTTAGCTAAATTGTAAGCTTCAGCAACACTGGTTACTTCGTGTACGTTGTTGCCATAAAATGCACTCTCGATTGTTGCACGAGTGCGGCTAAACATAGGATTTGCTTTTCTAAGTTCATCTTGAGAATAACGTTCTTTTGTACTCATATTAAGATTTTTCCTCTCTAGGAAGCTTATTAAAACGCTTTCATTAACTTACGTCACCTATGATAACATAAAAGTTTGTTAATAACCACACAAATGTCAAAATATCGATTTTATGAAAAACAGAAACTTATACTTATGCCCGAGTTTACTAGGAGACCGTGCGTTTAAAAAATGTTATAATTAGAACACATGTACGCAAGAAAGGAAGGCAAAATGGATTCGAATCAGCTGTTTAAATACGTCTATGCAAAATATGGCCTTAAGTTTGAACCGATTATTCCAGGTTCGGCTGAGACTTATGTGCTCATGTCGCCAGTAGATAGCGGCTATTTTGCCATGCTTTCGCGTATCAAGATCAACGGAGAAATAAGAGCTGTCCTTGACTTAAAATGTGGTGACTTTGCAGGCACCATCCGCGATTTACCAGGTTTTACTGATCCAGTTAGAATCAAAGACGCAGCTTGGGTAGGTGCTGTTTTAGGAAACAATGATAGTTCAGTCAAAAAGGCGCTCGATTATGCCTTTAAGCTAGCGATGAACGGCAAGCAGGTTAACGTCGCGCAGGACCAATATTTTTATATTCCGCCTGATGATGTGGAAGAAAAGTACAAGGCCCCAGCCAATTAAGCCACGCAAGAATTTGCAAGAGCAGGCCGATCCAGATATTCCGGATAAAATTAGACAGATGCTCAAACTGTATGATTACAGTCTTTTGCCGCAAAAAGGTAGAGCCAAGAATTTTTATGTGCAAGCACGTTTTATGGCGGACTATGAGGATAATTATGCAGAATATTTTGCCTTTAAACGCTTTTATCCGACTTACCACGACATGAATATCGGTCAGTTGCGCAGTTATTTTACTTGGCGGAGTAAATTGCGCAAGGGCGATTATCAGAAGACGAGTACGTCGTATGCGTTTGTATATCTTTATGAATTACTGAACAATGTCGGCGTGAATCCACAAGAAGGCTATGACAAGTTGCTTGATTTTAAGCACAACTATGTGGAAAAGTATGATTTGACGATGGAACCTTATCTGAATGATTGGCTAAAAGACTATGTTTTGTACTACCAATTAGGACAAGATGAGATCGATAATTGTTTTGCCCAAGAAATTAAAGAAGACCATGACTATCTGATTTTGCGTCATCCCGAAGATTATTCGACTGAGAAATTAGCCGCTGATTTTTGCAAATAGATCATCGTATTGGAACACTTCCAAGGTGATTAAGCAGAATCAGGCTAAATTTACCGAGCTTTTAAAATGCGTGTGGCAGGAATTGCTAGATGCTAAAAAGTTTGGCATTGCTTATTACAGCGCCTTTGTGGCTAAGCCACAGGTTAAGCAGCAAGATGTGTTTTTAGGCAGCGTTTTTTTGATAATCGGGAAAAGAAAATTCCCACCCAAATGGTTGATGCCGCAAGAAAATATGTCTTTATGAATGGCACTTGGCAAATTCATTTTGATGAGCCGGTGAAAAGGCAGAAGACCAATTTAAATACTTTTTTGCATGAATTGGACCGCATTGCCCGTGAGAAGTTAAAGCTGGGGCGTCCAATCAAGCCACGTTTTATCGATCAAGCGGTGTTAAAGGCGATTGACGCTGGCATTGCTGTTTATCAAGAACAACAAGAAAAAGCCAAGATTGATCAGATTAAGATTGATTTCTCTGACTTGGATAAAATTCGTGCTAATGCTTCGGTAACACGCGATAGCCTGTTAACCGATGAAGAAAAAGAATTAGAGCAGGAAGAGCAAAAGCAAGTAGAGCAGAAAAAAGAGATTGAGAAACCAGCAGAAGTTAAGACAGATAATGAATATGGTCTCGATAAAAATGAGATGTTCTTGCTTATTTCTTTACTTAAAAATCAGCCGTGGCAAGATTACGTTAAGAAAAATCATTTGATGGTATCGATTCTGGCTGATAGCATCAACGAAAAGCTGTTTGACGAAATTGGCGATAATGTCATCGAATTTGATGAAGATAACCAACCACAAATTATTGAAGATTATAAAGAAGATTTAGAAGATATGTTTTTGAAGGGATGAAAATATGCCACAAAAAAGAAGAGTACCTAAGAGAATTGCCCAAATCGTATTGAATTCGCTCAAAGGTGGGGTAGTGCCACGAATTGGTTTGCCTTATATCACAGTTGGCCGTAAAGCAGAAATTGAAGCATTGCTGCACGATGTCGACGTCATTCAAGAAGGCGGTGCTAGTTTCCGCTTCATCGTTGGACGTTATGGTTCCGGTAAAAGTTTTTTACTGCAAACCATCCGCAACTACGTCTGGACAAAAAATTTGTGGTCGTTGACGGCGACCTTTCGCCAGAAAGACGTTTGCAAGGTTCAAAAGGCCAAGGGCTAGCCACTTATCGTGAATTAATTCAAAATCTTTCTACCAAAACCAGACCTGAAGGCGGCGCCTTAACTTTGATTCTGGATCGCTGGATCAATTCGGTGCAGACACAGGTTGTTAGCGAAGGAATTGCCAGTGATGATCCCAAGTTTGAAGCAGCAGTGGATCAGAAGATTTATGGCGTAATTTCATCATTGAACGAACTGGTTCACGGTTTTGATTTTGCCAAGCTGTTGAATATGTACTATCACGCTTACATGAGTGGTGACGACGAAACTAAGGCCAAGGTCGTTAAGTGGTTTAGAGGTGAATACAGTCACAAGACCGAAGCCAAAAAAGATTTGGGTGTTGATATTATCATTTCCTATAGCGATTGGTATGAGTACTTGAAGTTATTTGCGACCTTCTTTAGACAAGCTGGTTATGCTGGCCTGATGATCATGATTGACGAATTAGTGAATATCTACAAAATTCCTAACGCCATTAGTCGTCAGTACAACTATGAAAAGATTTTGACCATGTACAACGATACTTTGCAGGGTAAGGCCAAATACCTGGGCATTATCATGTGTGGTACGCCGCAAGCCGTTGAAGATCGGCGCCGCGGAGTTTATTCATATGAAGCTCTGCGCAGTCGTTTAGCCTCAGGTAAATTTGCGCAAGAAAGCGCCCGCGACATGTACGCTCCAGTGATTAGGCTTAAACCATTAACCGCAGAAGAAATGCTGGTTTTGACAGAAAAACTAGCTGACATGCATGCCAATTTGTACGGCTACGAGCGCACGATTACTGATAATGACCTAGCTCAATTTATCAAGATTGAGTATGCCCGCGTCGGTGCAGATACTAGTATCACGCCACGTGAAATTATTCGTGACTTTATCGAATTGCTTGATATTGTTTGGCAAAATCCAGATAAGAAGATCACGGACTTGCTTAATTCAGATCAATTCAGCTATACCAAGTCAGGAGCCGTTTCGGATAATGCGGAAAAGGATTATACCGAATTTAAGATTTAAAGGATGAACTATGGACGTTTTTTCACATTATGCGCCATTTATTCAAGATTATATTTATGAACATGGCTGGCAAAATTTAAGACCAATCCAGGTTGCGGCTGCCGAAGAAATTTTTAACACTGATCATAATGTGCTCTTGTCAGCTTCGACGGCATCAGGGAAAACCGAAGCGGCCTTTTTCCCGATTTTGTCAGAGATTTACAATGAGCCGGAAGATTCGGTTAAAGTTCTCTATATTGCTCCGCTTAAAGCGTTGATCAATGACCAATATGATCGTTTAACTGACTTATGCACAGATGTGGATGTTCCAGTTTGGCGCTGGCACGGGGATGTGGCTCAAACACAAAAGCGTAAGCTACTCAAACATCCTTCGGGTATTTTACAAATCACGCCCGAATCGCTTGAAAGCTTCATGATCAACAAGCACATGGATATTCCGCATCTTTTTGGTGGCTTGAAATATATTGTCGTTGATGAATTGCACTCATTTCTTAGAAGCGACCGCGGTGGACAAACTTTTTGTTTAATTGAGCGTTTGTCTAAACTAGCTAACGTTAATCCACGTAGAATCAGGGCTTTCTGCGACTATCGGCAATCTGGAGATGCCAGCAAATTTTTAGGTGCCGGTTCAAATAGAAAAACTGTGGCTCCAATGGGTGACAGAATGAACCGCAAATTTGGCATCTTTCCATGGAACATTTTTATAAAACCGATCCACAAGCTAGTTCAAAGGATTTTGATCCCAGTCAAATTGAACCGAAAACTGATAAGGCACCAGAATTGGCTGATCCCGGAATTGGCTATATTTTTGAACACACGCGTGGCAAAAAGTGTCTGGTTTTCACCAACAGTCGTGAAGAATGTGAGGCTGTGTGTCAGGAACTTAGAGCCTACTGCGCCTATAATCATGAACCGGATCGCTTCATGATTCACCACGGTAATCTTTCACCAGCCTTGCGTGAAACTGCAGAAGCCGCAATGAAAGATGACGATGTTTATATGACAACTTGTGCGACGGCCACGCTAGAACTCGGAATCGATATTGGTCAGCTGGAATCTGCCTTTCAAATCGATGCGCCGTTTACTGTGTCAGGCTTTTTGCAGAGAATGGGACGGACAGGACGCCGCGGCAATCCGCCAGAAATGCACTTTGTGATGCGCGAAGAGCACCCTGAATCAAGGGCAATGCTGCCAGAATTGATTCCATGGCCATTGCTGCAAGGAATTGCCTTGGTACAGCTTTATGCCGAAGAAAAATGGGTTGAACCGCCTGAACCTAACCGTTTGCCATATAGTTTGCTTTACCACCAAACGATGAGTACGCTGGCTGCAGGTGGTGAAATGACACCGGCAGAACTGGCCTCTAGGGTATTAACTCTGTCATATTTCCACAACGTGAGCCAAGAAGACTATCGCGTTTTGCTTAAGCATTTGCTTAAAACGGGACACATCGAATGGACCGAGAATGGTGGCTTGATTGTGGGCCTTGCCGGAGAAAAAGTTGTGAATAACTTTAAGTTTTACGCGGTTTTCCAAGAAAATGAGGAATTCAGCGTCCATGCTGGCAGCGAAGAATTAGGTACCATCGTTAAGCCGCCTCCTGTAGGGGACAAGATTGCGATTGCCGGTCGCGTATGGATTGTCGAAGACGTTGATATCAAGCGCCACCAGGTATATTGTCACGAAGTAAAAGGCAGAATTCCTGCCTACTTTGGGGATGTACCGGGCGATATCCAACCGAAGATTTTGCAAAGAATGAAGAAGGTACTCGCTGAAAAAAACGATGTACCCGTATTTGATGCAAAACGGCAAGGCACGTTTAACGCAGGCCCGCGATACAGCAGCGCTTGCTGGTTTGCCTAAGAAAAACTTGATTAAATTAGGTGGCAACATGTGGTGTCTATTTCCGTGGACTGGTACTTATGCATTTTTTGGCATTGGAACGCTTAATTAAGATCAAATGTGGTAAGCAGTTGAATATTCGAGGATTTAACTCATCCAGACCATATTTTATGTATTTTGCCATGGATGCGGATGAACAAGAATTTTGGCACATTATCGGTGAAGAAGCAACAAAAGATTTTGAACCGCTAGAATTAGTTTACCCAAAATGAAGTGCCGGGAATTGATAAGTATGATCAGTACTTGCCAAAAGAATTACTTAGAAAGGAGTTTGCTAATAGCGTTTTGGATATTAAAGAAATGAAGCGTTGCGTTAAGCAAATGGTTAAAGAGAATTTGGTATAGGATTAAAAAATTAATAAGTAATTTAGAATGTTGATAATTGTTTCTTAAACAGGAATATATCGACATTTTTTAGTTTGCAAAGTTATAAAATGACACATTGTCATCATGCGTGTTAAAATATATTAAACTCAATTATTCAGTTATGTTACAATTTGCATGTAAGCATTTTCATTACAAGACCTAGAAAGAAGGATTCTTTATGAAGAAAATAATCAACGATCCTCATGATGTTGTTCCAGAAATGGTTAACGGAATGACGAGAGCCTATCCACAATACATTGAGAAAATTGAAGGAACTGAAGCTGTTGTTCGCAGTGATAAGGATTCTATGAAAGGTAAAGTTGGAATTGTTAGTGGTGGTGGTTCAGGCCATGAACCAACACATGCTGGTTATGTTGGTGAAGGGATGCTTAGTGCTGCTGTTTGTGGACAAGTTTTTACTTCACCTACACCAGATCAGATTTATGCTGCTATTAAAGCAGTAAATCAAGGTCAAGGAGTCTTCTTAGTAGTTAAGAATTACTCCGGTGATGTTATGAACTTTGATATGGCTAAGGATTTAGCAAGTATGGACAATATACCTGTTAAATCAATTGTTGTTGATGATGATATCGCAGTAGAAAACAGTTTATATACGCAAGGTCGTCTGTGGCGTTGCTGGTACTATTTTTATGCATAAGATTCTTGGCGCTTGTTGCTCAACAAGGAGCATCTCTTGATGAAATTGATGCTTTAGCTCATAAAGTTTTTGCCAAATATTAAGACTATTGCCGTAGCTTTATCTGCAGCTACTAATCCAGAAAGTGGGCAAGCCAGGTTTTGTCCTCAAAGATGATGAAATTGGAATATGGGGTTGGAAATTCACAAGCGAACCGGGTTATCGTCGTGAAAAAATTAAGCCTTCAAAGGAATTAGTTGAAGAGCTGGTTGGTAAACTTAATAATGAAATGCATCTTGATGGTAATAAGAAGTATGCCTGCTTAGTAAATGGTATGGGTGCCACCCATTAATGGAGCAATATATTTTTGCAAATGATATACTAAACAAATTGCAAGAATTTAATATTAAACCAAGTTTTATGAAGATCGGTAATTACATGACCTCAATTGATATGGCTGGCATTTCTCTTACTTTATTTGAAATAAAAGATGCTAAATGGCTTGATTACTTAAATTATCCAGTTAAGACAATTGCTTGGTAAAAGGAGAACTAAAAAAATGACATTAACCGTTGATACCTTAACGACTTGGATGAGTAAATTTGCTGAAAAAGTTGAAACCAATAAACAGTTTTTAAGTGATCTGGATACACCAATTGGTGATGGCGATCATGGCTTTAACATGGATCGTGGAATGAAAGCTGTTGAAGAAAAATTAGCAACTAAACCTGCTGATGTTACTAGTGGTTTTAAGATAATTGCTATGGCTTTGATTTCAACTGTTGGTGGTGCTTCAGGTCCACTTTATGGTACAGCCTTTTTAGAAATGGCGAAAAAGAGTACTACTACTAATGACATTGGTGAGTTACTTGATGCAGCATTGGCTGGTATTGAGATGCGTGGTGGAGCTAAACCTGGTGACAAAACTATGGTAGATGTTTGGAATGCTTTGGTTCCAGATGTTAAAAAATGGTATCTTGACTGAAAATAGAATTACTGAAGCTGTTGCTGCAACGAAAGATATGATTGCGAGAAAAGGTCGTGCTTCATACTTAGGTGAGCGGTCAAAAGGACATGTCGATCCTGGTTCACAATCAAGTGGTTACTTATTTGAAGCTTTACTTGAAACGGAGGGCTTACTATGAGTTTAGGTATTACCTTAGTATCACATGTTTCTGATATTGCAAATGGATTACCTAAGTTATTAAAGCAGGTAGCTAAAGATGTTCCCATTACTACCGCCGGTGGTACCGATGATGGACGAATCGGTACTAGTATGCAAAAGATTATTAAAGCTTTTGATGATAATTCTGCCGATGAAATTTTAGCATTTTATGATTTAGGTAGTGCAAAGATGAATCTTGAAATGGCTATAGAAATGTCTGATAAAAAAATACATATTTATGATACTGCTTTCATTGAGGGTGCTTATACTGCGGCTTCATTAATTCAAGCTGGCGTAAATTTAAATGATATTGAAAACAACTCAACCCCCTCACAATTAAGAATTAATAGAAAGAGGTTCTCTTATGTCAGGATTTATTGGTGAATTTTTTGGAACGATGATCTTGATTGTTTTTGGTACTGGTTGTGGAGCAGCAATCAATCTAAAAAAATCTTATGCGAAGGGTTCAAATTGGTTGTATGTTTCACTTGCGTGGGGTATGGCTGTAACTTTTGGTGTTTATGCAGCGGCTAACTTAGGTTCACAAGGATCATTTAAATCCTGCGGTAACTATTGGCTTCGCTTGCTTTGGCTTTTTCCCATGGCATGAAGTATTGCCTTATTTGCTAGGTCAATTCTTGGGTGCTTTTGTAGGTGCTGTATTGGTAGCTATTCAATTCTATCCTCACTTTAAAGAAACTAAAACAGCAGAGGAAGGAAATAATGTAGGTATTTTTGCTACTGGCCCTGCAATTAAGAATAATCTGTTCAACTTTTTAAGTGGAAACTATTGCCACTTTCTTCTTTGTTTTCACTTTACTTAATTTAGGTGACTTTGATAAAGGCTTAAAACCAATTGCAGTAGGACTTTTAATCATGGTTGTTTGGTCAAGCCCTAGGTGGGACTACTGGTTTTGCTTTAAATCCAGCTCGTGATTGGTCTCCAAGGTTTGCTTATACAGTCTTACCAATTCCTAATAAGTCAGATGCAAATTGGAGTTATGCTTGGGTGCCGATGTTTGGTCCACTTGTAGGCGGTATCCTAGCTGGTGCTTTACAATATTTGTTAATCAAATAATTTATATAAGAACATCCTAAGTCACTCTTAGGATGATTTTTTAAGATGATACTTATTGTTGCGTTAAGCAAATGGTTAAAGAGAATTTGGTATAATAGACTGAAAAAAAGAAGAAAAGAGATAAAAATGACGCTTAAAATTAATCAATCTGTTTCTAAGGATGCACAATCTCGTACTTTGCTAAAAGAATTATTAAAGGTTCACCAAATTCACCAAGCATACAATGTGCGTGATTTGACCGACGCAGATGAACAAATTTTGGAAAAGGCATTTAACACTACCCGTGAAATGATGCCTAGAATTTCCGCTAAGGAAATCAAGTTTGAAGACAAGAAGTGGGATTCATTATTCAACTTCTTGATGGCTGAACAAATCTCATTTGCACGTGTGCTTACTAACGGTGACGACAACTTGAACGAATATGTTCAAGCAAAGAACCAAGCTCACCAAGCATACGCATTGGTTGAAACTGCAATCAACAATCTTGAAAATGAAGGTAAATAAGCATGAAGGCACACAGAAGTATATTTCCTGTGTGCCTTTATTTTTGCTATAATGGACTTACTAATTAATAGTAAGAAGGACGAAAATGATTCATAACGAAACTATCGATACACAACTAAATCACCGTTCTATTAGAAAATTTAAAGATCAAACTTTGACTAAAGAACAACTGGAAAACTTTTGTACTCAGTTTTTGGTCAAACTCCAACCAGCATGTTTATGCAAAATGCTAGCTTACTGCACGTTACCGATCCTGAAGAAAAGAAGAGAATTCAAAAGTTATGTAACCAAAAATATGTTGGTGCAGAAGGCGATTTGTTTATTTTTATCGTTGACTTGTACCGTAACCAACAAATTAGAAAGCAACTTGACAAAGACGACGGCCGTGTTAACACGACTGATATCTTTTTCCAAGCGATGGAAGATACGCTGCTTGCTTTTAAAAATGTCGCTAATGCGGTAGAAAGTATGGGCTTAGGCTATGTGCCACTTGGTACGGTTAACGATCATCCGTTGGATTTGCTTAAGACGCTTGATTTGCCTGAGTTGACTTTTCCAGTGTTGGGGATGCAAGTAGGTGTGCCTGATCAAAAGCCACAATTGAAGCCACGTTTGCCATACAAGTTCACTTGCTTTGAAGGCAAATACAATAAAGATTTCAATGTTAAGGAGCTTAAGGACTACGACCAAGTGGTCACTGCTTATTACGATTTGCGGGATGCCAACCGCAGAATCGATTCTTTCACCAAGCAAATCACTGGTGCCAAGCTTAATAATCACGAAACTGACCGTGATCAATTATCAAAAGAACTTCACAAACAAGGTCTCTGTTTAGACTGGAAGTAGCAAGAAAATTGACACTTTATCTCTTTTTTGTCAAATAGTTGACGTTTGTATATTTATTGGCTATTGCTTATAAGCCTAGTTGAAAAATATAATATATGCGTACATTGAAAGGAGAGATAGGTTTATGTTTAATGCTATTTTTTTGGATTTTGCTTATTTGGCTGTTAATCAATGGTATTTGGATGTGGTTCAAACTTGATGACCAAAAGTTGCAAAAGACTTTCGCATGGATTAATGTAGTTGCCGTAATTGTCGGCTTCTGGGTATTCTATGGTGTAAGTCACCCAGCTGGTACATTAGCAACTTGGTTCTTAGTTGTTAACTGGGTCAACGTGGTCATTGCCATTTTGCAATTCTACTTCGGTTATCGTAAAGCAAACTAAATTTAAATAAACTAATAAATTAACTGAAAAACTAACACACTATTATGAATAGAATGGAGTCTCCATAACCGATATAGTTATGGGGACTTTTGTGGTGTAATGATGAAACAAGATTTAAGAAGCATTCGTTCAGTAGCGAACATCAAAAAAGCATTTGTAGACTTATTGCAAGAAAAGCCTTTTGAGAAGATCAAGGTTAGTGAAATAGCTAGAAAAGCCGGGATTGATCGTCAGACTTTTTATCTCCATTTTGTGGATAAATATGACTTGCTTGATAAGATGAATAAGGAATTTCTCCAGGTGTATAAGACAATCTTGGTTGAGCGACTAGAGGGCGACAACTCCTTTGCTTTGGAAAAATTGGAGAAGATTTATCAAGGTAATTTGCCATATTTGAAAGAACATCGTCTGGAAGTTTTGAGCTTGCTTAAGATTGACACTGGTAGAATTTGCTTAAAGCGTGATTTAAGAAAAATGTTAATTGATAAGTATCAGGAAATAACTGGTGAAGCTTTGACTTCTTTCCAGCAGGATATGCTGGCCACTTTATATGTTGATAGTTTTATCACTTTTATTAAAGAAGATAGAAAGATCAGCGAGAAAGAAATTGAGGATTTGTTGATTAAAATTCGTGAGTTCATCTCCTAGCATTTTTTTGCCAACTGGCGCTAGTTTTGGTATAATTCTAGTGTTATGTGGTTGGTTCGCTGAATTAGCTCAGTTGGTAGAGCATCTCCCTCGTAAAGAGAAGGTCGCCAGTTCGATTCTGGCATTCAGCACTCAGAGTACTAACAAAAAAGGCCTGTAATGATGAACTGAGACCTAAAAATTAGACAGTTTAAAATACAGGATTAATAGAGGCTTGATTCCGATATTCTTTCGGAGTTAAGCCTTTTAATCTGCTCTTTATCCTTTCTTCGTTATAGTATTCGATATAT
>ENA-OQBL01000681-OQBL01000681.1-human-gut-metagenome-genome-assembly--contig:-NODE-681-length-16506-cov-2.303132_pt1 | contig 16506 bp, 16 predicted proteins | sample MGYA00242747_ERZ504553 | MGnify/ENA primary metagenome ERZ504553 (study PRJEB26092, sample SAMD00036240) | human gut metagenome | host: Homo sapiens | study: EMG produced TPA metagenomics assembly of...
GGAAGAGAGCAGTTGGAGGGTGACACGAAGAACGGAGGAATCGTTCTGATCGGTTCCATGTAAAGAAGACCACAGACCAGCTGAACTGTCTGAAAGAACTGGACGGACAGGCTGATTTTATGGAATTTCAGGTAAATACCGTATTCGAAGAAAATGGTCTGGAGAAAGAGGTAGAGAGAACGGTTGAAGGCAGCAGAGGAGAAAATCCTGTCTGGAAGAACCGTTGTAATTTTATACAAGCAGACAGCTTCTTGCGCCGGAGAATATGACTCCGGAGGAGAAACTGCAGATTTCTGTAAAGATTTCCAACGCAGTGACCAGTATTATCGGAAAGTTTTCTGTGAAGCCGAAAATTTTATCATTTGCAAAAAGGCGGAATTACTTCATCTGACGTAGGAACGAAAGCACTTCGGGTAAAGAAAGCCCGTGTTATGGGACAGGTGAAGAAGGGAATCCCGGTATGGATGACCGGCGAAGAAAGCAAATTCCCTGGAATGCCATACATTATTTTCCCGGGAAATGTGGGTGAAGTAAGTACGTTGAAGGAAATTGTAGAGGAATTGATCTGAAAAATAGCATGATTGCAGGTCTTCGTTTACGCGAGTGGCAAATTTCAATTACGTAAGAGTTTTAATGACCTAACAAGTAAATTTTTAGTCTGTTTTGAACAGCTTACGGAGACTCTGTATGTTAGGAAGATGTCTATTAGAAAGAGGTTCGCTTAAATAGGAGGTTTACATAATGAGAAAAGTAATTATATCCCTGGCACCTGTACAGGCAGGAACCAGTGTGGATGCAGTAAAGCTTGCAGAGGATGTAGAGAAAAGCGTAAAACTTGGTGCTGCTATGTGTCACCTTCACTGCCGTAAACCAGACGGAAGCCTTACACCTGACATTTCTTATATGTCTGAGTGTTTTGACGAGATTCTGAAACGGACAGATGTGGTAGTTCAGGCGTCTACAGGCGGTGTTTCGGATATGAATATCCAGGACCGCTGCAATCCGCTTGATTATCCCAAGGTAGAGAGCGCATCTCTCAATGGCGGAAGTACAAACCTTGGCGAAGCAGTTTATATTAATTCTTTTGATGATATCCGCTACTGCGCAGACGCTGTTTATAAGAGAGGAATCCTTCCGGAAACAGAAGTTTTTGATATTGGAATGTTACATAATATGGCAGTGGTAAAATCTGAGCAGCCATTTGCGAATCCAATGCTGTTTAACCTGGTATTTGGTCACAAAGGCGGCATGCAGCCTACTCCGGAGATGCTGGCAGCTTTCCGTTCCTTTGTTCCATCTGATGCACTTTGGGGCGTTACACACTTTGGACGTGATAACTGGACATTCCTGGCCGCTGCAATTGCTATGGGAGCAACGGTAGTACGAGTTGGTTTTGAAGACAGCCACTATCTGGCAGAAGGTGTAGATGCCGAGTACAACTGGCAGGTGGTTGAGAAACTGGTAAATCTGATCCGCGCTATGGGTCTGGAGCCTGCAACCCCAGATGAAGCAAGACAGATGCTGAAGCTGAGAAAACGCTGATACATGAAAAAACTTGGTGCGGAGCAGTTGGCTTTCATTCATAGAAATATCTGCTACGCCGAAATTTACGTTTAGATAAGTATTTGGCAAAATATAATAGTGAAAATTAGAAAAACGCAAGATAGATATGAGATAGTTACGAGAAAGGATCGGGAAAATAAATGCTGGCAATAAAGAACATCTACATGGATTACGAAACTGCCCCGGTGGGCGTTTCCCATATGCCCCAGTTTGCCTGGGAACTTGTAAGCGATAAGAAAAATGTAAAACAGAAATCCTACGAACTTCAGATTGCAAAAGACGCTGATTTTACAGATCTGATCTATAACAGTGGAAAAACAGAGTCTGAGGAATCTGCACATGTTTATGCAGAAGGTGCTTCTCTGGAGAGCGGCAAGCGCTATTTTGTCCGTGCAAAAGCCAGTGATGGTCAGGAAGAAACGGACTGGAGCGAAACCGCATCCTTTGTAACTGCCCTTGCAGGAAAAAATGGTGAGTGGGAGGAAGGCGCACCAGCATGGAAAGCTCCTTTTGTATCCGCCGAAACTGACGATTCCTATAAGAACGTTTCCAAAGGAACCTATGTAAGAGGAACCTTTGAAATCAAAAAAGATATAAAAGAAGCCTATGCCTTTACCACAGCCCTTGGCCTGTATCAGTTTTACCTGAATGGCAAAAAAGTTGGTGAGGACGAGATGACACCGGGCTGGACATCCTATAGAAGACATCTCCTCTATCAGACCTATGATGTAACGGAATATCTGCAGAAGGGCATTAACGGTGCCGGAGCAATGCTGGCTCCAGGCTGGTATAAAGGAGTTATGGGACTGACAAAGACCCGCAACAACTATGGTGATCAGACGGCTTTTACTATGGAACTTCTGATTCGCTACACCGATGGAACAACAGAATCTGTTTATACGGATCCATCATGGAAAGGCTGCGATTCACCGGTGATATTTGCAGAAATCTATGATGGTGAGACTTATGATGCAGCCCTTGAGATTCCGGACTGGTCAAAGGCAGAAACCACAAAAGGCGACTGGAAGCCGGTTCAGCTTGTATTCTTTGATACACGGGTTATGCGTGCGCAGTACGCTGCAAAGGTTCGTGTAATGGATCGTATTCCTGCAAAACGTATTTTCAAAACACCGGCAGGAGATACGGTTATTGATTTTGGCCAGAATATGGCAGGGCGAATTGAAGTAACTGCAGCCGGAAAACCGGGCGATGTGATCGAGCTTCACTGCTTCGAGGTTCTGGATAAAGATAGAAATGTATATCTGGATAACCTTCGTGCAGCCAAGGCAACGATGAAATATACTTTTGCAAGAGAAGAGACAGTTACCTGGCATCCGACTTTTACTTACATGGGATTTCAGTATGCGCTGATTGTTTCCTATCCAGGCGAGCCGAAAGCTGAGAATTTCACAGCTTGCACTCTTCACTCCAACATGGCTTCAAACGGAAGTCTGGAGTGTTCGAATCCGCTGCTGAACCAGCTGCATCACAATTTCCTGTGGGGACTGAAGAGTAATTTCCTTGATGTACCTACAGACTGCCCGCAGCGTGATGAGCGTCTGGGCTGGACTGGTGATGCGCAGATTTTCTGCCGTACAGCCACTTATCTGATGAATACCTATACGTTCTATAAGAAATGGCTCCATGATCTGGAGGTTGATCAGACACCAGAGGGCGGTGTACCACATGTTGTTCCGAATATTGAGGAAGGCCGTACAGATGGAAACTGGCTTCTCCGCCAGGGACCTCATTCCGCAGCAGCCTGGGCTGATGCGGCCATCATCAATCCGTGGACCATGTATCTGATGTATGGGGATAAAGATATTCTGAAAAAACAGTACAACAGCATGAAGGGATGGATTGACTTCATGCGTGCCCATGCTGTTGATTATATCTGGAACTATAAGCTGCAGTTTGGCGATTGGGTAGCTCTTGATGCAGAAGAAGGCAGCTACTTTGGAGCCACACCAAATGATCTGACCTGTACTGCCTATTATGCATACTCTACCGGACTTTTTTGTCCAGATGGCGAAAGCCCTTGGAAAAGAGGATGTGGCAGTAGAGTATGAGGAGCTTTATCATAAGATCGTAAAGAAATTCCAGGAGACCTTCTTCGACGCAGAAGGAAATATGACAGCACAGACACAGACCGCACATATTGTGGCACTGTAATTTCCAGCATGACTCCTGAAAAAATATATCACAAAAACGGTAGAAGGTCTGAAACGCCTTCTGGACAAAGAAAACGGTCATCTGGTTACTGGATTTGTGGGAACTCCGTATTTCTGCCATGCACTAAGTCAGAACCACGCTCTGAAGGAAGCCTATGACCTGCTTCTGAAGGAAGACTTCCCATCCTGGCTGTATCAGGTGAAAAAAGGTGCCACTACGATCTGGGAGCACTGGGATGGCATGAAGGATGACGGAAGCATGTGGAGTGCAGATATGAACTCCTTTAATCATTATGCTTATGGGGCTATTGGTGAGTGGATGTACCGTGCAATGGCCGGAATTGAAGCTGATCCGGAACATCCGGGCTTTAAACATGCGATACTCTATCCGCGCATTGGTGGAAATCTGAAGTACACTGCAGGAAAATATCATAGCATTTATGGTGATGTTGGTGTAAAATGGGAAGTCCAGGGAAAACAGATTACTTTAACTGTTCAGATTCCGGTAAATACAACAGCAGAGATCCGTCTGGATCAGGCGAAAGCTGTTCTGGAAAGCGATGGACTGACATTTACCAGGGAAGCAGACTATATGGCTGCCGAAGCGGGAAGCGGTACATACCATATCGCATTTGAACAGTAATCATAACGCAGAATGCGAAAGGGTGATGAGAATATGGAAAAGAAAAAGGAACCTTCGGGAATACAGAAAGCGTGGAGACAGCTGAGTATTCAGAATCAGATTTTTTTATCCATGTTTCTTATCACCCTTTTGGGTGTGGGCGTTTTGATGAACATTGTATACAAAACCTCTATTGATGCGATTGAACAGAATTACAGGGCATCTTATCAGTCTACGCTGAAGAATTCCAGCCGCGTTATGGATATGAATCTGAAGAACATTGTAGACGTAGGCCGAAATTTTCTGAATGATGAAAGCTCTTCAGCAGATTCTGGAAAAAGGCAACGAATACGGAGGAAGCAAGTTTGCATCCACAGACCGTGAGAAACTTCGTGTGATTGCAAATGAAATGGCAAGTCAGCAGGTGTGGGTGAATTATATAGTATTTACGGATCTTTATGGTCATGTGTATCAGCTGAACAATGTGAACCTGGGTACTTATGATTTCTATAATTATTATAGTGATAAGGATATTCTGGAAGAAAGCTGGGTGAAACAGGCAAAGGCTGCGCAGGGAAAGGAAATTTTTTTCTGTGACAGTATTTTAAAAGCAGGAACAAAGAAAGGATTTTCTTATGCGAAATATATGATCAATCCCTCTGATGGACAGGGAATGGGTTATATGGTGGTGGGACTGAGCCAGAAGCTGTTGGGAAAATCCTTTGTTATGGGCAATGAAAGCTTTGATTCCAGTAACTTTATGGTTGTAGATGAGGATGATCAGCTGGTTTATTTTGTGGGAAATGAGGAAAGGGAGAATGCAATTATGCAATCCTATTCTAATCCGGGAGAGAACCATCTGTATCTGTTTTCTTCTGTCACCAATTCTACTACAGGCTGGCATATTGTAAACGTAGTGGAGAAAAATGAGATCAGTGAAGAGAGCAAAAATATCCGTCTGACCTCGTTTCTGGTAGCCGGCTGTGTTCTTGTAGTGGGGTTTCTCATGGCACGAATCATTTCCAGAACCATCAGCCATCCTCTGAAGCAGCTGGAAAATACCATTGCACAGGTTGGGGAAGGAGAGCGCCACATTACAGAAGAGTTTGACTACAGTGAAGTTGGCCGGATTGGACGGAAATTCAAGGAAATGGTCAATACGAACCTGGAGCTTTCCGAGCATCTTATGGCGGTGAAGCTGAATGAACGGGAAGCAGAGCTGCTTTTGCTTCAGTCTCAGATCAATCCCCATTTTCTTTATAATACACTGGATTCTCTGTACTTTGTTGCAATCATGCATGGGGATGACCAGATGGCAGAAATGGTAGAGGCACTTTCTGATAACTTTAAGCTGGCGCTGAATAATGGAAGCAAATATATTAAAGTTGCGGATTCTGTGAAATGGATGCAGGGCTATATGAAGCTTCAGAATATGCGCTACAATAATCGTTTTGAACTGTTCGTGGATATCAGCAGAGAAATTCTTCAGCGTGAAACGATCACCTTTATTTTTCAGCCATTTATTGAAAATGCCATGTATCACGGTCTGGAGCCGAAGATTGGAAAAGGAAAGATTTCCCTTCGCGGCTGGCAGGAGCAGAATAATATGATTTTCACTATTGAAGATGATGGTGTGGGAATTGACGATATGTCCAGACTGGAGAACGGTTATGGAGTGCGCAATGTAATAGAGCGTATAAAGTTGAATTACGGGGAAAAATACGGCGTAACATTTGAAAGCAGTCCAGGCAATGGAACAAAGGTAACGATTGTGGTTCCGGTAAGATAAGGGATAGGGAAATGCAGATACAAGGAGGATTTTCATGTATCGCTTAGTGGTAATTGATGATGAATATATAGTTGTGCAGGGAATTAAGGCTTTAATTTCCCGCCTGAAGCTGGATTATGAGGTAGTAGGGGCTGCTTATGACGGAATCCAGGGACTGGAAGTGATCCGAAGTGAGAAACCGGATGTAGTAATTACGGATATCCGAATTCCGGGGCTGGATGGTCTGTCTGTGATCGAGGCGGCGAAGGAAGAATGTCCGGATACATATTTTATTGTGATCAGTGGCTATTCTGAATTTGTGTATGCGCAGAGGGCGCTTACTCTTGGCGTAAAAGATTATATTGATAAGCCGGTTACAGCAGATAAACTGAAAAATGCCCTTACCAGAATTGAAGATGAATGGGCGAAGACCCGCCATGAAGATAATCGTAAGGCACAGGCTAATCGTGAGAAATTCCTGGAATTGGAAAGAATTTTTGAGAGCAGTGTAAAATGTATTACAAACTGTGATGCTGCAGCATTTCGGGAAGAATGCCGGCAGGCAATCAGATGCCTGCAGGAACTTTACCCGGAACTGCAGGATTTTCGCAGGGAATTTTACAAGCATCTCTGTGTGCTCAGCGATGTACTGATCGAAAGTCAGAAGCAGGTGGAACGAGGGTCCCTTGTCTCTTTTCAGGAGATGGAAAAATGTCAGAGCATAGAAGAAGTACAGGCCTATGGGGAAAGCGTTCTGTCTGATATCAGCAAGCATCTGACAGCAGACCAGACCGGAAGCAAACACAGAGTTATCCTGGAGCTTCTTACTTATCTGGACGAGCATTATGATCAGGATATCGGGCTGAGTGAGCTTGCAGACAGAGCTGGAATGAGCACGGCGTACTTAAGTGTTCTTTTTAAAACAGAGGTTGGTACATCTTATGTGAAATATTTGACGGACCTTCGCATAAAAAAGGCGAAGAAGCTGTTGCAGGATGGATATAAGGTTAATGAAGTCAGTGAAATGGTGGGATATAATAATTACAGATATTTCTGTGATATTTTAAAAAACACGAGGGCATGACTCCCAATGAGTATAAGGGAAACGTGTGGAAAGCAGAATGATAAAAACAGGATTTGCAAAAATGCACATATTCAAATTGCTGAATATGTGAATTTTGTAATATTTAGCACAATTAAATGCCTGGACAAGTGAAACTTTTTATAAAAAACAGTCTAAAAAAACTGTACATTACCAAAAAAATTAGGCACTGGTAAAAAAACAGAACAATGGTATTATATAAACCATAAGATATTTCCCGGGGATACAAAGAAACAAATTAAACGTGACCGAAAAGTAAATGGCAATCAAGAGTAAATTATAACAAAGTTCAATAATTTTGAAAATTCTGGAGGAATTTATAATGAAAAAGAGAGCATTAGCTATTTTAATGGCAGCATTAACAGCAAGCACAATGTTTGCAGTTCCTACATTTGCAGCAGATTACTCAGGAGAGGATCCGCAGCTTGAGAAAAACATCAAAATCCTTACCATCTGGGCAGAAGATAATGACAATGGTATGCTGTTAAACAAAATCTGCGAAGACTATCAGAAAAATGTAAACCCGAATTTCACATGGGAATATGAGATGGTTGCTTCTGACAACCTTCAGCAGAAAATTGCTACACTGGCTGCATCCAATGATCTTCCGGATCTGTTCGCTTACGAAGCAGGTGCTCCACTTAGCGTTCTCATCGATTCCGGAAAGGTTAAAAATATTACAGAAGCTGTTGACGAGATCGGAACAGCAGATTATTTAAACAGCGGTGCTGTTGAGCTTCTGAAAGGATTATCCGGAACAGATGATCTTTATGATCTTCCTCTTGGACTGAATGTAGAAGGCTTCTGGTACAACAAAGCTCTGTTCGAGCAGGCAGGATGCGAAGTTCCTACTACATGGGATGAGTTTGAAGAGGTTCTTCAGAAACTTTCTGATGCGGGTATCCAGCCTCTTACAACCGGTGGATCTGACAAATGGGGTGCAACCCGTCTGATCAATGCATACGCAGTAAGAACCGCAGGAAACGACATTATGACAAAAGCAGCTGACGGCGAAGTTCCTTATACAGATGAGAAACTTGTTGCAGCAGCTGATAAGATTGCAGAGTGGGCAGAGAAAGGATATTTCGGAGAAGGTATCACAACAGTTGATATGAATACAGCTGGTTCCATGCTGATGAGTGGAAAAGCAGCTATCTTCTACAATGGTTCCTGGTTTACACAGAACCTGACAGATGATTCCCAGAATCCGGCAGGCGAGGACGGAATCGGATTCTTCAACATTCCGGTTGCAGATGAGTCCATCAGCTCCGCTACTTCTTACTCTATGAATTGTGGTAACATTCTTGCACTTGACAACGACAAATATGATGAGGCTACTGGCTGGTTCCTGAAATACTTCATGGAGAACATCGGAAACGTAGCTATGGAAGATCAGGGAACTGTTAAAGGCTACACATATGATGTTGCAGCAGATGATATGGATAACTACACCAAGCTTGTTCTTGACGAGATTGACAAATCCACAGAAGGATTTGCATGGTGGGAAGCAAAAATGCCTAGCGAAATCTCCAAGACAGCTCAGGAAAATGTACAGCCTCTGTTAAACGGCGAAATGACTGGCGAAGAATATATGCAGTCCATCCAGGATGTATATGACATGCAGTAAGTAACAGCTTTGGCAATATAAGCTTTGAACTTCAAATGGGAGTGTTTGCCAGCAGACACTCCCGTTTTTGTTGAAAAAAATTCGAATTTTAATGTTTTTTAGACACAGAAAGGAAGGAATTTTATGAACAAGGTATTAGGTAATAAGAAAGCGATATCCCTTTTCGTAGTTCCGGCACTGATTATTTACACCATTATTGTAATGGTACCGGTTATCTGGTCGTTGTATTATTCATTCTTCAGCGGCAGCCCGGGACTTCAGTGGGAATTTGCCGGATTTGACAATTATGCAAGACTTTTCAGAGACAAGAACTTCTTAAATGCATTGACAGTAAACTGTAAATATGTATTGGTAGTAACCGTTGGCCAGGTTGGAATGGGACTTTTACTTTCCCTGATGTTTAAATTCTGGCTGAGAAGATGCAAAACTATTGTAAGAACTCTGGTTTTCTTCCCGGTAGTACTTCCTACTGTTGCAGTAGGTCAGCTGTTTGCAAAGATCTATGAGATTCAGCCAAATTATGGTCTGTTAAACTCATTGCTTGACTCTCTTGGTTTTACGAACCTTGTTCAGCCATGGATCGGCCAGTCCAGCACAGCTCTCTGGGCATTGTGCATAATGGATATCTGGGTAGCCATGGGATTCTATTCTGTAATTTTCTATGGAGCACTCCTTGATATCTCTGATGATATCCTGGAAGCAGCCAGAATCGACGGCTGCGGTGGATGGCAGTTATTTAAAAACATTCTTCTTCCGCTTCTTCGTCCAATGGTAATTACCAGCCTTGTATTCAGCTTCTCCGGAACTGTAAAAATGTTCGAGTCTGCTATGGCTCTTACAAAGGGCGGACCTGGAAGTGCAACAAAATCACTGTCCATGTATATGTATGACGTTGCATTTACTTATAATAAGGTTGGTTACGCCAGCGTTATCGCAATCGTGATCTTCCTGATCTGTGTAGTTGGATCTCTTGTTATCAACAGATTTGATGTGAAAGACTGAAAGGAGGAAATATTATGAAAAAAGTAAAAGCAGCTTTTCGAGGAATTGTAATTTTCCTTCTTTGCGTAATTGAGATTTATCCGTTATTCTGGATGCTTACTGCATCCTTCAAGAAACAGGCTGAGTGGAGTGAGAAGCCAGCTTATGCGTTAAATGATGGCTTTTATTTTCAAAACTACTCTGATGCATGGACGAGAGGACATATGTCCACCTTCTTTAAGAACAGTTTGATCACTACATTAGTAGCACTTGTATTTATTGTATTTTTCTCAGTAACTGTAGGATTGCTGTAACAAAGATGAAATGGAAATTCAGAAATGCAGTTGCACAGTATTTCCGTTTCGGTATCATGATTCCGGTAGCAATTGCTTTGATCCCGCTGTTCCAGATTTACAGCAGATCAAACCTGTTAAATACCAGAACATGTCTGATCATTACGTACATAGCATTTGGTCTGTCGCTGTCCATTTATCTGGTTCAGGGATATCTTCGTTCCTTCCCGGATGATATTATGGAGGCAGCCGTTATTGATGGCTGTGGTATTTACAGACTGATGTGGCATATTGTAACACCACTTATGAAGAACTCTATTGTAACCGTACTGGTTCTTCAGTTCTTCTTTAAATGGAACGACCTTCTGTTTTCCATGACATTCATTAGTGATTCTGCGCTGAAGACTGTTCAGACAGGACTTCTGTACTTCTCTGATGAGTTTGGATCCAAGAACTGGGGTGCAATTTTCGCTTCTGTATCCATGAGTGTATTCCCGCTTCTGATTCTGTACATGGCACTGAATAAGAAACTGATGGAAGGTATGACAGCCGGAGCTGTAAAGGGTTGATTTTATGGAAGATAAAAGGACAGAGCAGTATAGACAGGAATTAAAAGAATTTGTAATGTCTCATACGGAGGATGTGCTTAAGAATCCGCGAAGCTTTATCCGTTACCCGTTTATTGATCCGGGCTCTGTTTACGATGGAAATGTATGGGACTGGGATACCTACTGGTCCGTATATGGCTTTCTGAATCTGGCGGATTCTTATGAGGATCCGTCTGTGAAGCCAAGAATTATAGAGCACGCACAGGGGGAATATCCGCAATTTCTTCGACCATCAGCTGGAAGATGGATATATTCCCATGATGATCGAGGTTGCAGACTGGCCGGAGCCTTATCTGAATATGAGGCATAAGGAAGGCAAAATTATGAATATGCATAAGCCTTTCCTTTGCAGCCAGATGTGCCTGATCAGTGATTATACCGGTGATTATGCCTGGACAAAAGAATTTCTTCCTGGCGTGGCGAAGTATTTTGACTGTTATGATCACTATTATTTTCATGGAAACAGCGGACTGTATGTATGGCAGGATGATATTATGATCGGTATGGACAATGATCCGGCTACCTTTGGCCGTCCACCATTTTCCACTGCGAACATTTACCTTAACAGCTTCATGTGCGTAGAGCTGGAAGCTGGTGCCAAATTATATAGACAGTTCGGCAAAGAGGAAGAGGCGAAGAAGCTTCTTGAGAAACGTCAGGCATTGATTGAGGCAATCCAGCAGGAATGCTGGGACAAACGTGACCGTTTCTTCTATTCTGTTGATGTGGATATTAAGACAAGGAAATACGACTGGTTCCACCAGGGACTGGGAGTCTTCTGGAAGACATTGCCCATTAAAGTACGTGTATGGTCTGGCTTTATTCCCATGTATGCAGGAATTGCCACAAAAAGAGCAGGCGGCAGATATGGTGAAACATATTTTTGATCCCGATACCTTTGGTTCTGACTTTGGTCTGACCACGCTTTCAAAGGATGAAAAAATGTTTGACCTGTCTGTTACCAATAACCCGTCCAACTGGCTTGGCCCGATCTGGCTGGTTGCAAACTATGTGGTATTCCGCGGACTTTTGAACTACGGATACCGCATGGAGGCGGAAATTATGTATAAGCGCACCATGCGCCTTCTTTGGAGAAGACCTGGAGAAAAACAGGATGTCTTCATGAGTATTACAATCCATTTAATGGAGAACCGGTTATGAATGGTGGCTTTATTAACTGGAATATACTGGCATTGAATATGGCAGATGAGCTGGAAGGAAAGAAACCAATGTGTCTGCCAGAATTGCTGGGAAAAAACAGGCAGAAAAGCAATCGTTATAATAAGATTTTTCTGCTGTGAGGTAAGTAAATACAAGGAAAATGGATTGCAGAAATACGTGGAATTTTGCAGTCCATTTTTTTGGTTTGACCGGTAAAAAACATCTTTCTGAAACAAAGTGTGTACAAAAAAATTTTAAATAGCTTATACTTAGAATGTGTTTTAAGTTTATTTTGTAAAATGAAACAGATAAAGGAGCAAAAACATGATTCAGAACCCGATTCTTCCGGGATTTTGCCCGGATCCAAGTATTATACGTGTTGGAGAAGATTATTATATTGCAAATTCAAGTTTTGAATGGTGGCCTGGTGTGAAAATTTTATCATTCTAAAGATCTGAAGCATTATGAACAACTGCCGTCGCCGCTGAACAGAATGAGCCAGCTTAATATGGTTGGTGAGGGTGATTCCTGTGGCGTATGGGCACCGGATATTTCCTGGGACGGGGAATACTTCTGGCTGATTTATACGGACGTGAAAACCCGTACCGGAGGACTTTTTAATACCCATAATTATCTTGTAAAATCAAAGGACATCCGTGGCGGCTGGTCTGAGCCGGTTTATCTGAACAGCTCAGGTTTTGACCCATCTGTTTTCCATGATACAGATGGGAAAATGTACATTGTGAATATGATCAATAATTTCAAGGGGATTCTGGTGCAGGAGTACGACCCTGAGAAGGAATGTCTGGTAGGAGAGGCGAAAAATGTTTTCCCGGGAACCGGACGCGGCTATACAGAAGGTCCACATATTTACCATATTGGAGAATATTATTATCTGCTGATGGCAGAAGGCGGAACCGGATATGAGCATATGGTAACTATGGCGAGATCCCGTTCCATCTGGGGACCATACGAGGAAGATCCAGGCAATCCGGTACTTACCTCTGATGTGGATAATCCAGAGAAACTGCAGAAATGCGGACATGCAGATCTTGTATGCACTCAAAATGGGGAGTGGTACATGGTACATCTTTGTGCAAGACCGCCGAAGGGCAGCAGACAGTGCGTGCTTGGCCGTGAAACCGCAATTCAGAAGATGGTATGGAACGAAGAGGGCTGGCTAAGGCTGGCCTGCGGTGGACGATTTGGACAGTGGGAGACAGAGGAGCCGACAGGAATTCAGGAGTATCTTTTCCCAGAGGAAGAGGGGAAGGATTATGGAAAAGAAGACTTTGATTTAGAAATTGCAGACGGTGCTGGAAATAATGAAACTGCAAAGAATGCTGTGGACGAAGAATGTGATAAAAAGTTAAGTATGCCAGTGAAGAAGACCTCTGCGCTTTTAGATGTGCGCTATACTTCCCTGCGCCAGCCCTATGACAGCTACACCAGCCTGACAGAACGCCCTGGCTATCTCCGCCTCTACGGGCAGGAATCCCTAAATTCCTGCTATAACGTAAGTCTTGTGGCACGGAGGCAGCAGGAGCGCCATGTTCAGGTGGAAACCTGTGTGGAGTTTACTCCGACCTGCAGAGAACAAATGGCAGGACTTGCCTATATGTATGATACTGGCAATTTCTACCTTTTGGTAAAGACCAGAGAGGAAGAGTTTGGCTCCCAGACACTCGATTTGAAAAAGCCTGCAAAGCTGCGCCTGATAAAGAGCGATCACTTTGATGTAGAAGATGTGATTCCGGCAATCTCCATCCCGGAAGAAGGCCCCGTATACCTGCGCGTGACCACCACCCAGGAAGGACTTTACGCAAAATTCTTCTACTCCCTGGATGGAAAAGACTATCAGGAACTGGCTGAAGTCCCCACCAACATTCTCACCGACGAGCAGAGCGATGGATTCACCGGTGCTCATTTCGGAATGTATTGTCATGACATGACTGGGGTGAGACGGTATGCGGATTTTGATTATTTTGAGATTGTCAAAACGCGTAAAGAACAATAGGAAAGGTATTTAGCCACTTTTTCAAATACGCTCTGGACAGATTAAAAAATTCATACATTTTCTTAATAAAGTAACGTTGCAAACCCCATGTTTTCTGACGTATTATGATAGTAGAAAGCATGGGGGATTTTTATTTATACGGGCAGTAAATCAAAGTTCATATCCTCACAAGATGTCAGATTCGGCAGTGATATCGAGACAAATCCGCAGCGCGTATTTGGAATTTTGAAAGAGAGATATATAAAATATAAGAGATCTAAAATGGAGAAGGAGACAAGAAAAATGAAATTAAATTATGCAAAAACAATAGAAAAATGGGGCATTTTTGAAATGACCATAAGTGGTCCAAAGGAAGGGAATCCATTTTGTGACCAGTGGATCAAAGGCACTTTTTGCTGTAAAAATGAGAAGAAAACGGTAGATGGTTTTTATGATGGCGATGGTGTTTATAAAGTAAGATTTATGCCGTCTTTTACAGACGAGTATACCTTTGAAATTGAGGCTTCCTTTGATATTAAGGCGGGGGCAGAAGTGCCGGATGAAGGAGAGCCTGAACATAAGCATGGAACTGCTGATGACGGAACGGAAGCAGAACAATATGCTGTCAGAAATATTCTGACCGGAAGCTTCACCGTAATACCACCTTCTGCAGACAACCATGGTCCGGTTCGTGTTGCAGGCACATATTATCTTGCTTATGAGGATGGAACACCCTATCACTGTATTGGAACTACCTGTTATGTATGGAATCTGCAGAATGAAGAATTGCAGAAACAGACTTTGAAAACCCTGGAAGAAAATGCGTTTAATAAGATCCGTTTCTGTATTTTTCCCAAGCACTACGACTACAATCTTCATGAGCCGATTACCTATCCTTATGAGGGAACACCCTGCGACAGCTCTGTGTTAAATGAGAATAATTTTGCGGAATATAATGGCTGTGCACCGGGCAATGACTGGGACTTTACCAGATTCAACCCAGCCCATTTTCAGCATATTGAAAAGTGTATTCAGGCACTTATGAAACTGGGAATTGAGGCAGATCTGATTGTTATGCATCCATACGACAGATGGGGATTCTCCATGATGAAAGCAGAGGATGATGACCGTTACTGGAAGTATGTGCTGGCACGTTTTTCTGCATACCGAAATGTATGGTGGTCCCTGGCTAATGAGTATGATCTGATGCACGAAAAGACTCTTTCTGACTGGGAAAGATATGCCGGCATTATCTGTGAGAAGGATCCTTACCATCATCTCAGATCCATTCATAACTGTAAGGCATATTACGATTATAACCTGCCCTGGATTACCCACTGCAGCATCCAGAGAACAGAGACATACCGCTCCTCCGAGCTGGTAAATGAGTGGCGCGAGAAATATCATAAGCCTGTAATTCTGGATGAAATCTGCTATGAGGGTAACATTCAGTTTGGCTGGGGAAATATCAGCGGTGAGGAAATGACAAGAAGATTCTGGGAGGCATTCTGCCGCGGAGGATATCCGGGACACGGTGAAACCTATCTCAGCCCGGATCGTATTCTCTGGTGGTCTCATGGCGGTGTTCTTCACGGAACCTCACCGGATCGTATCAGATTTCTTGCAAAAATCATGGAAGAAACACCGGGGCTTGGTGTGGAACCTATGCCCTGCAAATGGGATGAGGTTGCCTGCCGTGCTGCCGGTTTCCCGGCAAGGAAAGATTATTTTATTTACTATTATTCCTTCATGCGACCGGGCTTCCGAGACTTCTACTTTGATGATACTACAGAGTATCAGGTGGAAATAATCGATACCTGGGAAATGACTGTTACAGATGGAGGAATTCATAAAGGAAAGTTCCGAGTAAAGCTGCCGGGAAAGAGTATATGGCGGTGCGACCTGCAGATAGCGAATAATAACCATATTCATACAAAAGCCAGTTGTGTATGCAGCTGGGCTTTTTGAGCATAAAATTCTTGAATCGTTTTTCAGAATTTGTATGATTCATATCAGAATTTATGAGAAATAAACAGAAATACTTTTAAACAGGGGAGGAGATTTTTTGGAAGAAACAAACATCAGTCAGGAGCAAAATCCATTGGGAACGGCTCCGGTAGGTGGTTTGATCGGGGAAATTTGCAATTCCGGCTATTATCAGCATGCTGGTCAGTGCTTTGTACAATATAGTGGACCAGATTTTTATTGGCCAGGGCGTGGGGATGCTGGGAAATGCGGCTACCAATGTTGCATTTCCTGTAACAACTATTGCAACGGCGTTGGCACTGCTTCTGGGAATTGGAGGTGCGTCTAACTATAACCTGGAAATGGGTGCCGGAAGAGAGAAGAAGGCAAGCTCCATAGCCGGAACTGCACTTTCCACACTGGTGATTACCGGTGTGATTCTGGCAGTGGCAGTACTTCTGTTTTTGCGTCCGCTTCTAAGCTTATTTGGTGCAACGACAGATGTTATGCCCTATGCGGTGGATTATCTTGGGATTACAGCAGTGGGACTCCCTTTTTATGCATTATCCATTGGAGGCAATCATATTGTCCGCGCAGACAGAAGCCCCACATATTCTATGACCTGTGTTCTTACAGGTGCCATCATCAA
>ENA-OQBL01000683-OQBL01000683.1-human-gut-metagenome-genome-assembly--contig:-NODE-683-length-16465-cov-5.145122_pt1 | contig 16465 bp, 18 predicted proteins | sample MGYA00242747_ERZ504553 | MGnify/ENA primary metagenome ERZ504553 (study PRJEB26092, sample SAMD00036240) | human gut metagenome | host: Homo sapiens | study: EMG produced TPA metagenomics assembly of...
AACACCGATTTCACCGCTCTTGTCAGCCGCTGACGGAGCAAGCCATGTAAGGCTGTTCAAAAGCTGATCAATTGCGAATGTATTATGAGCGTCACCGCAGAATACGGGGCAGATTGTGCCGTCCTTATGGATATAGAATAATAGATGGAAAGATTTTAGCTCGTTCGCAGTCTGTATGGCTAACCAATATTGACCACGGTCGTCGGCATCAGCCACTTGCACTGATGAGCATGGCAGATAACCTACGCTTTTCCAAGCATAAGGAACTGAAAGGCAAAACCGCCTATGACCGTTATGACAATTATGATGCCATTGAAGTGCCTTTTACGGATGCTATTCCGTCAGATTATGACGGTGTGATGGGCGTTCCTATTTCCTTTTTGGATAAGTATTGTCCGGAGCAATTTGAAATCTTAGGGATGTGCGAGAATGAGGACTTATACACAATGAAAACCCGTGTTTATACCACATACGAATGTAAAACCGCCTATTTGAAAAAGTTTGGAAAGGTTGGTACATACGACTTAAATGCCAGTGGAGTAATCATAAGAAACGGTATTCAAGAAAAAGTCTATCAACGCATTCTAATTATCAACCGTAAGTTTGCGCCTAATAGCTAATCTGCAATACATTCGATTGTAGTCGGTTCCCATCTTAATGTAAAAAGCGGGACCACCTTGTTTCTCTTTCGGAAGATTATCGGGCTTCTTGATACCAAGTTCCAAACTAATCCCTAAGATTTCAACTTCCTATACTGAATAAATAATCTTTTAAACATCTCAACATTATGAATATAAGCACTTCTTCCATATACTCCATTAGGGTCTTGGTCTATACCACGATTACAACCTAAGATTTCAACTTAAAAATAAAGACAAAAATATAATATTATGACTCAGCATAATGCCATCAAACTTTTTGAAACCAAGAAAGTTCGTACCATTTGGGATGACAAAGAAGAAAAATGGTACTTTTCCATAGTGGATGTGGTGGCTGTCCTAACCGATAGCCCTAATCCTCGTAAGTATTGGAGTGTCTTGAAAACACGTTTAAAAAAAGAAGGGAGTGAGTTGACTACAAATTGTAGTCAACTGAAAATGAAATCGGCTGATGGAAAGATGTATTTAACCGATGTCGCAGATACTCAGCAGCTTCTCCGTTTGATTCAGTCTATTCCATCGCCCAAAGCAGAACCGTTCAAGCAGTGGATGGCACAAGTGGCAACTGAACGTCTTAACCAAATGCAAGACCCCGAACTCTCTATCAATCAAGCACTGGTGGACTATAAGCGGTTGGGGTATTCGGATAATTGGATTAATCAGCGTCTCAAATCCATAGAGATTCGTAAAGACCTCACGGATGAATGGAAGCGGCACGGATTGCAAGAGGGGGTGCAGTTTGCTACGCTGACCGATATTATTTATCAGACTTGGAGTGACATGACCGCCAAGGAATATAAGCAGTTCAAAGGTCTGAAAAAGAGAACTTACGTGATAATATGACCAATAAGGAATTGGTGCTAAATATGTTGGCGGAACTTTCCACCAAAGAAATATCTGAAAGTAAAAATCCGGAGACATTTCGGGAACACATGGATGTGGCGGAAGCCGGTGGTGAGATTGCCCGCAATGCCCGTATGGAGTTGGAAGCCAAGACGGGTAAGGCAGTCATCAGTCCGCTGAACGCCAAGACAGGCATTGCGCTCAATTCATCTCCGGAAGAAGAAGACACAAAAGAATAATCCTAAAAAGTGAATCAATATCATGGAGACAACATTGCATACAGAATGGACTGTCGAAGACATCTGTAAGGGATTTACCTACAACGAATTGGAAGGTAAAGGTCTGTTTGGATTGGACGGGCGGCTCACTATCCAACCCGAGTATCAACGCCATTACATCTACAACGATGGGAAACGTGATGTAGCGGTAATAGAATCCCTGCTGAAAGGCTATCCCATCGGACTAATCTATTTCAACCGGACTGTGGACGGACGATTTGAAGTACTTGACGGGCAGCAACGCATCACTTCTATCGGGCGGTTTGTTACAGGGAAATTCGCCATCAAGGATGAAGCGGATAACGTGCAGTATTTCTCGGGATTACCCGAAGAGCAGCAACAAAAGATTATGCAATCCTCTCTGCTGGTATATGAATGCGAGGGTGAAGAAAAGGAAATAAAGGAGTGGTTCAAGACCATCAATATTGTGGGCATTCCGCTCAAGGAGCAGGAATTGCTCAATGCCATTTATTCGGGCGAGTTCGTGAACGCAGCCAAGCGGGTGTTCAGTAATTCCCAAAATGCGGAAATACAGAAATGGAGTCATTATATCAAGGGAGATGTGAAACGGCAGGATTATCTGGCAGAAGCCCTCCGGTGGATTTGCGACAGTAAGGGGATGAGCATTGATGCCTATATGAGCATACACCGTCACGAGCCTTCCACGGGAGAATTGGAAAGTTATTTCCGTTCTGTGATTGACTGGGTATCGGCTACCTTTACTATGGTAGAGCGTGACATGTGCGGCTTGGAATGGGGACGGCTGTATGAAACGTACCATGCCACCCCTTATAGCACCGTCCATGTCGCGGAACGGGTAAAAGCCTTGCAAGCGGATGAAAGCGTGCGGTGTCCCCGAAATATTTACGAATATGTACTGGGTGGAGAAGAGGATAAAAAACTGCTTGACATCCGTATCTTTGAAGAATCAACCAAGCGGGCTGCTTACAAGCGTCAGACCGAAGCGGCTGAGAAACAAGGAATTTCCAATTGTCCGCTCTGTGCGTTGGGGAATAATGCCAACAAGACCCGTATTTACAAACTTTCGGAAATGGATGCCGACCATGTGACTGCATGGAGCAAGGGAGGGGCAACCAGCATGGAAAATTGTGAGATGCTTTGTAAAACCCATAATCGTTCAAAGGGAAATCGGTGAAAGTGTGTTATTTTGAGAGAGTTAAATCAATTAATTCTCTCAAAATATGAACAATAAAAAAACATTTCACGAAGTTTCCGAGATTTGGTGTGATGCAAAGCGTCCGATAGTGAAGCATTCCACCCTATGTGCTTATCAGCTTACGTTACAGACACACCTATTGCCACGATTTGGCGCTGCGGAAAATATAACAGAGAAGGATGTCCAGCAGTTTGTGATAGACAAATGTACTTCCGGATTAGCAAGAAAAACAGTCCGGGATATAGTGGCAGTGCTCAAATCTGTTATCAAATACGGGAATAAGCACGGGATTTTCCATTTTGAAGAATGGGAAATCGAATATCCTACCCAAACAGAAAACAAACTGCCGCCCACATTGTCATTAAATCATCAGCGTATATTGATGCGTCACTTGCTGGAACAGCCCACTCCACAAAATATAGGTGTACTGTTGGCTCTCTGTACCGGAATGAGAATCGGTGAGGTTTGTGCTTTGAAATGGGAAGATGTGGATTTTGCACAAAAGACAGTCATCGTGAAGCATACTGTAGGCAGAATATATAACTGTGAGTTGAAATCTACAGAAAGGGTTCACTCTTCCCCAAAAACCAAGAATTCCTATCGTGAGATTCCTATATCCAAACAGCTTCTCCAAGCGTTGAAAATGATAAGGAAACAATCTCAATCCCCATACGTGGTAGGCACTTCCACACAATCTAAAGAGCCCCGTTCTTATCGTGATTATTTTGGCAGGTTGCTAAAACGATTGGATATTCCCCACTTGGTCTTTCATGGACTTAGGCATACATTTGCGACCCGATGTATTGAAAGCCAGTGTGATTATAAAACTGTCAGTGTCATACTCGGTCACTCAAATGTGGCAACGACACTTAATCTGTACGTTCATCCTAATCTCAATCAAAAGAAACGGTGTATTGACCGTATGAGTAATTTCTTGGGAATAACATGAGTTGGTCTTGGACTCTATATACATGGGGGGACAAAAAATGTCCTCCATGTATGTGATGCGCATGATTGACTATAGCTTGAAGCCTTTATTCTTTTCTGAATAGGCTTCCAACCGACATTCTGTTGTAATCGTTCAAATTGTTTCTTGAACCATTCCCCGATATGCAGTCCGTCAATGGCAAGTATCAGCTTTCCATTGTTTGTACCAACTTTGGCAGTAACATCATTCGTCTTGAACTTACGCCTATGCTCATCGGAATAGAGTTCGCCGTTGTACGGCAATGGCTTGCCTGTCATTAAATGGGCGGTCTGTTCATGGGTAAAACCGACAGCAAGGCACAATTTCTCAATACGGAGCATAGCACGAAACCAAGGAAACCATTCTGTGGCTTTTATCAACAAGGCGTTAAGCCTTGATACTTCCGTTTGATGTTTTGTTACCGTCTCGTTCTTTTCCAGCAAGTGCCGTTGCTGCATTTCCAGCACTTGGCGGCTGTGGTCTGCCCGTATGGTCTGTATCTCGGCTTGCAGGGCTTCGATGGTCTCCTCGTGTGTGGCTACCTTCCTATGCAGGGCGGTGTTCTCCCTCTCCAGTGTCTTGACCTTGTTGCTCCCGAAAAGAGAACCGACACTCTCGGCGATGTTGGCGGCTGCGGTCGTGGCTGCCCCTTTCAGCCGTTCGGTCTGTATCTCTTTTTTCGCCCGTTCAAGCTCTTCCCGTGCCGTTTCTTTCCGTTCCTGCAATTCCACCACTTCCGTTTTCAGTTCCTCCGTTTGTCGCTTTATGTCACGGTAATATTGCTGCGTGGAAACGTGCCTCGCTTCCGAACCGTCCACGCCCCGTTGTAAACCGTATTTTTTCATCGCAACAGCGTAGCTGTCTTGATAGGCTTTCAGTTTCAAGCGGTTCATGATGTCATCGGCGCACAGCCTCACGGTGTCGGTCGGCTTCTTGCGGTAGCGTTTCTTCGCCTGCTCCTCCCTTTTCTTCCGCTTGCGTTCCCCCTTGACTATCGGCACAAGTGTGACGTGCATGTGCGGTGTTTTCTCGTCCAAGTGCAGGTGAGCCGCCACGATGTTCTCCTTCCCGAACGTGTCGGCAAAAATATTTGAGGTTGTCGGCGCACCACTCGTCCAGCCGTCCCTCCCGTTCGATGCGTTCCATGTCTTCGGGTGTTGCCGACACGTTGATGCGGATTGCCCGCACTTGGTTACTTCCGATTTTGCGTGTCAGTCCCGCTTCTTCCAGCCTCCTTTGGATAGCCGCCGAACGGTCTTTCACTCCTTCGGGATATTCGATGAGTTTTCGGTTTAGATGCGTGCGTGTGGGGTCAGCGTTCTTGGGTATGATGAAACGCTCTATGTGGGCGGTCGTCCCGCTGTCGGAACCGTGCGCCTTTTCCATGTGTAAAACTACGAAACCCATATATTCTTCCTTTCTTTTTTGGCTTGTGCAACAATGATTTTTTTGTATCTTCGGGGGCGGCAAATGCCGTCCCCGATGGGGTGTGCAGAGGGGCTTGCCCCTTGCCTTATTGGGGAATTTTCAGCGATACGTAGTATTGCGGCTCGGAAAATTCCCTAATAAGCTATGGTATTTTCTGCCGTAAATACACTGCCGCCTGCTTGCCCGTAACCTCACCTTATTTTTTCCCTTTCGGTCGGTGGGTGGCGGGGCGGTCGTTTCCGTTTTCAAAGGCTTCTCTTGCATGGGGCGGCCGGATACAAGGTTTTCCCGATAAATACGCTCGCAGCGAAGCGAGAGGAAGATTTATCGGGAAACGGCGCAGCCGCCCGACCTTTTAGCCGACATGAAGCCCCGTGCTTGCTTTGCCTTTGTAAACGGGAATGATTGCTCCGCTTTACTGTGTTCGGAAAATCGAATCTGCGTATCTGCACATAGTCGGTTGTTAATGGATTGACTGACTTACAGATTCAATGATTCCAATACGACAGTACGACACGACTTCATGACAACATGACTGCTTGACTGCCGACATTCAGCGAAAGAAAAATCATGCTGTTTTCTTTTCGCCCGTGCATAATCCTTTCCAACAACACTTTGCGGACTTTCGCCGCCCCGAACGATTCGATACGGAAAGAGAGGGCGGCTATCGTTTCGAGGTTGTAAACCTCTATGCTGTATTTGTCCGATAGGCGGATAATGTGCTTTATGTCATATACGCTCAAAACTCCGCTTTTGCAGAGAGCCTTTATCTCTGCCCGAACCGTCGGGGCGATAACCCCGAACAGTTCGCAGATTTCCCACTCGGTCATGGCGGTTGCGCCTATATCGGTCGGCAGAAAAATATTGCCCTGCCCGTCCATCGTGATAATATTCCTTTCTTCTTTCATCGGTATGCTGTTTTAAGGTGACTAAATGGCTCGGCAGATATTCTTCTCCATCTCCTCCAGCTTGTGCGACAAGGTTTCCATGTCCTGACTTATCTTCTGGGCGGTGATTTTTGCGTAAATCTGGGTGGTCTTTATGTTGGTGTGACCGAGAAGCCTGCTGACGGTTTCAATGGGTACACCGTTGGATAAAAGTACGGTCGTGGCGTTCGTGTGGCGTGCCACGTGATAGGTCAAGCGCACCTTGAAACCGCACTGTCTGCCTATCTCTTTGAGTATCTTGTTGCAGCTTCCGTTACTCGGAACGGGGAAAACATGACCGTCCCTTGCCAGCCCCTTGTATTTCTCTATGATACGCTTGGGAACGTCCAAAAGACGGATGTTTGATTCGGTGTTGGTTTTCTTTCTTCGGGTGATTATCCAAAGGTTGCCGTCAAAGAATGTTTGCAGGCGGTCGGTGGTGAGGTTCTTCACGTCCGAATACGCCAAACCCGTGAAAACAGAAAAGACGAACAAGTCCCGTACAAGTTCATGGTAAGTGTTCTTCATCGGTGCGTCCATGAGCGTCTGTATCTCCTTTTGGGTAAGGTAGCCCCTATCCACGCTTTCGGGTGAGTTGATGTACCCTGCAAAGGGGTTGAACGGCAAACGCCCGTCATTCCTCGCTATTGAAATAATATGCTTTAGCACAATCATGTAGCCCCACACGGTATTGGTACGGCATTTCTTCTCCGTGCGCAGGAAATACTCGAAGTCGTTGATGAACGTGAGGTTGAGTTCCTTTAACGGAATATCCTCACGCTTGTAGGTATGGGGCAGGAACTCCCGAATATGGTTACAGACCGTCCGATAACGGGTGAATGTCCCCTGCGCCCTGCTGTGCCCGACTTTCTTGGCAAACTCGGCATTGTGCTGTTCGAACAGTTTCAGCAAGGTTTCCTGCTTGACACCGATACCGAGATAGGCATCTTTCAACTTGGCGGCGGTAACATAACCGTCCGTCTGCATTAACTCTTGATAGCGGCGGTTTACCTCCACACGAATTTTATCAACGGCAAGATTGATTCTCTGCGCTTCGACGCTCTTGCCCGAAGCACGGTTGTTCTTCACGTCCCACAGTCGTGGGGGAACGTCCATCTTGCAACTGAACTGTTTAATCTCGCCGTCCACCGTGATACGGCACATCAGAGGCAGGTTGCCGTTCGGCTTCTCGCTGCCTTTCTTCACGTAAAATAATACCTTGAATGTACTACGCATAATTCACTCCTTTTTTTGGTTACAAAATTAGTTATTAGTGAGTTACCGACTGCTATGCAAAATTACGCAAATCACAGAAACAGAACTATTTAGCAAGAAATCCGCACCCATTACGGGGGTAATGAGGTGGTAACTGAACTCTTGCGCTATTTGGCTTCATACTGGCTTTTCGTTGGCTCTGTCCCATAGAAAAATCAAAGCGTAACGAACGCTGTATCAGCTAATTCGCTACGCTTTGCCCAAATTTACTTTTTCGCTATGTGTTTATTTTATAATGAAACGCAGACAAGTTATTCTTTATCCTTGTCTGCCGGAAGCCTTTCTATCCGAACTCTGCCTGCCTTGCCCTTGTCTGCTTTGAGCCTGTTTCTTCCTGCGCCAATAATCACCATTGCTTTTGCTGCCCCGGTACACCTTATTGGCTTTTGCTTTTTCTTTCAGTTCTTCGGTCTTGCCGGCCTGCGCTTTTTCCCCTTCCACGGTCACCCAAGGATGGTCTTTCACAACAGGAATCTGTAGTCCTATCAGTTTTTGGATATCCTTTAAATAAGGCAATTCTTCCGATTCACAAAAAGAGATGGCTATTCCGTCGTGTCCGGCACGCCCGGTACGACCGATGCGGTGCACATAAGTTTCCGATATATTGGGCAGCTCATAGTTGATAACGTGAGAAAGCTGGTTCACATCAATGCCTCTGGCTGCAATATCTGTGGCTATCAGCACTCTTGTGGTATGATCCTTGAAGTTTGTCAACGCCCTTTGGCGTGCGTTCTGCGATTTGTTTCCATGAATAGCTTCCGCCCCGATCTCACTCTTGTTCAAAATCCTCGCCAATTTATCCGCACCATGCTTGGTACGGGTAAAAATCAACACTGACTCTATCTCAGGATTCTTCAGCAAATGCAGCAACAAGTCCTTCTTTTCCTTCTTCTCTACAAAATAAACACTCTGCCGGATAGTATCAACAGTAGATGAAACTGGAGTCACCTCTATCTTCTCCGGATTAGTCAACATGGAATCTGCCAGCTTCTCTATTTCAGAAGGCATGGTAGCCGAGAAAAACAAAGTCTGTCGCCGGGCAGGAATCAGTTTCAATACTTTCTTGATATCGTGTATGAAGCCCATATCAAGCATACGGTCTGCCTCATCCAATACAAAATACTCCAACCCCTTCAATGAAATACAGCCTTGCGACTGCAAATCAAGCAAACGTCCGGGAGTGGCAATCAATACCTGCACACCTCGTTTCAAAGCATCAACTTGCGCCTTTTGGGGCACTCCACCGAAAATGACGGCATGCTTCACTCCGGTATATCCGGCATATTGGTCAAAGTTCTCGCCTATCTGTATAGCAAGCTCACGCGTCGGGGTGAGTATCAATGCTTTGATACCTTTTTTATGGTCTGATTGATAAAGTCGTTGTATAAGGGGGATAGCAAACGCTGCTGTTTTTCCTGTTCCTGTCTGGGCGCATCCCAGCAAATCTTTACCTTTTAATAATACAGGAATTGCTTGTTCCTGAATGGGGGTCGGCGTTGTATAGCCGGTTTGTTGTAAAGCCTTCAAAATAGGCTCTATAAGATCTAATTCTTTAAATGTCATGTGAAATAATTAAATTGGGCCTCACGGCCTGTATCTATTTTATGGGAACAAAGGTACAGTAATGATTCTGCCCGGAAGTATTTCCGGGCAGACTTTATGGTTATTTAACTACACCGAATGATATTCTTTACAACTACCTGAATGATACCTATAGATGCGATTATCAAGTTCTGTTTATCTATGATTTCCTCTTTAAGCGTAAATTCCATTCTGCTCTATTCTTTTAAGAAGTAAATCACGAAGATTGTCACGCAAATGAAACACATCAATCTTACACTCACAACTCTTCTCCAAAATTTCCCGAATATCAAACATGATAAACAGGTCTGCTTCTTCCAGTTCGACAAAGACATCCAGGTGTCACTGCCAAAGGTAGCAATCGCAAGATTTGGAATCGGAAATGTTAACGAATACATAAGATTTTCTTATTGCTTCAACCGCGACTTTACTTCCTCCACTATCTTTTCGGCATGCCGACAACTCATTACATATTTTTCCCTATTATTTATTTTAATCAAAAAGGCTTGACTATAATCTCCTACATATGCTGTATAAAACCCTATTTTACTATTATAGAATTTTCCTATATACCCACCTAATCCACCTATGCCGAAAATACGAATTTCTGCTACATTTTCCCTATGGTATAAGGAAATATCAGTTATATCGGAATAAGAGATATACACCTGCCCCAATATACGTTCCATAATTATATGCGTTTCTGACAAGATAAGTTTCCGTGGTTGATAGGCAACAGTAAAAATCAAAGTAAAAAAGATAAGACATAAAACGGAGGCACCAATAACCTTTGACATCATATCCTGATTTACCCAAAGTATTAGGACAGGAAATACTATTCCGGCCATAAGAATAATAAAAGAAACTATCCAAGTTATCAACTTGACATATTGACTACGTTCTACTCTTTCTTCTATAATCATACTATTTTAATCGAATCTTCTACTTACAGAACAAATAAACATTTCCACCAAAGTCCGAAACCACCAATGCATTACCCGACAGGGCTACCGACCCGAACATAGGAGCTCCTGTAGCATGTTTCCATACCACCTTGCCATCCTCTTTATTAATTCCGTATACCGTACCGTCCGAAGCGGCTACATAAACAATATCTCCCGCCCATACCGCACTGGTTTCAATCGTAGCGGAAGGCTGACGGCTATAAGGACAGGTATAAACCAAAGCATCCCCCACAGGACAAGTCCATTTTTCTTCCAATGTCTCACTATCCAAGGCTATCAGCCCTTTCTGTGCAGAACCAAAGATAATCTCCTTGTCAGTGAGTAAAGGAGTAGAAGTAACGTCCACATTATAAGGTAATGGTTTACGGACTATCACTTTTCCGGTAGCAGCCTCTAATATAAAGAAAGACTTATCTGAGATCAGATACAACAAGGCACCATGCATGGCAGGAGATGCTCCCCGATTACGCAAACCGTTATCGCTGACCGCCCAAAGTTTCTCACCTGTTTTGGCATCATTGCCGTAAAGGGCATTCCATTGTACACCGGCAACCAGCAGGTTGTTACCCAAAGTCAGCGTGCTCGTAGTCCCTTCTCCTTGTCCCCAGCCTTCATTTTTCCAAAGTTGTTTGCCCGTTCGGGCTTCAAAAGCACAAAGCCCCTTTCCGGTTCCCGCATAGACCACTCCTTCACCGGCCACCAGTCCGTCAATAAGGGCCGGCAAGCCATTTACGGGCAATTGCTTTTCCCAACACAATTTGCCGGTTTCGGTATCAATGGCATACAAAAGCCTTGGGCATCCTGGGCAAACACAATGCCACTATCAACTGCAATGGAGTTTTTAATAGAATTACGAACAGGACAACTCCAAAGAATTGTACCGTCCTTCCCATTCAAAGCATACACATGGCCTGCACCTTTCAGATCCTCATCCACAGAGGCAACAATTACTTTTCCCTTGTGTATCAGTGGAGAAGTCATATAAAGATTAGCTCCGACATTGTTAGTCCATGCCAGCTGCAAAGGCAAATTCAATGGAGCGGAAACGGGGGCGGAATGTTTCGCATTGCCTGACAGATTATCCCAGTCAGCAGAAAACAAAGGAACGGCCTTTTCAGTCCGGCAGATAAAATTACTTTCTGCTTCAGCTATCTCTCCGTTATTAAAACGGGCTGTTACCCGCAAAGTAAGTTCCTTACCCACATATTTATGAGACAAGGGAAGCTCCCCGTTCCATGACCAGTCAGTACTTTGCAGCAATCGCTTGTTTTTCAGCACAGGTTTCCCGTCGGCCAGACAAGTATAGAGCACTTCTCTCACCGGCGACACGGAAGAATACACATTGACAGCCACCGGAAGGACACCCGAAGCCATTACTCCGGCAGGCGAAGCGATACAGATATTCTTGTCCAAATAGGTATAACGGAGCTCGGAAGTGAAATCTCCTTTACTATCTACGTGCATCACACGAAAAGCAGTAGTGGAATGATCTATGCCTCCTTTATCCAATGAAGAGGTACAAACACTGTAAACATCTCCCTGTTTCTTCATATAGTTAATATGCCAATGACCATATACCCATGCTTTCAAGTTGTACTCATTCAGATTAATGCTTCCGGCATTCTTGCTCTTAAAAATAAAGGTATCTTCGTATGTCAGCAAATCATGATTGAAAACAACAACAGGAGTTCCGGGGCGGATATGAGCCAGGTCGTTCTTCAACCAACGACAGACGTCATCGGAAGTATAGCCTGGAGCATGGTCTCCTCCGGGCATCGGCGTAACAACATAGTGCACATTACCTGCATCAAAAGAATAATATACCGGCCCATAAATGCTTTCAAAAAGTTCTTCGCCATACTTACCCTTTACCAAATCATGATTTCCGATACAATAAAAGACAGGACAGTCCATATTTTCCGTATTCATCAGTTTGATATGAGCCTTCAAGCCTTTTTCATAGCAGATATCCCCGGTATGAATGATAAAAGCCGCCTGTTCATTCCTGGCATAGTCACGCACATTATTCACCCAGTCTGCATGGTTTTCCGTATTAAATATCTCTGTATCAGTAATATGAATATACCTGTGGGAGCCGTCTTTACGAATCCGTCCACTGTAAGGGATCAAACCGAAATCATAACCGGACTGTTTCTTTTCTATTTTATGATAATGACGGTTAAATGTTTTATACCCCGAAGGAGTGGTAATGAAAATAAAACGTTCACGCTCATGACCGGGTAAAGTAAAACTACCGTCGGCAGCCGTTTCAACCACATTCAAGCCATCGGATACTTTGATGCCCGCCAGCGGTTTTTCACTTTGGTCAAATACGCCATTCTTGTTTTTATCTACATATACATGGCCCGTGTAAGCAGCCATCACCGGCATTGCGGCCAACATCAGGCACGATAATAAAAAGGTCTTTTTCATGAATATCTATTTTTATCAACTCTTATTTTAATCAAGTTCGAATTTCGAAAGGACAAAACCATGATCTGAAGGATAGAAAAAATCTTCTCCTTTAAAAGTAAAAGTTTTACCCAAACTATTGTCATAACACTCAGATGCTATCGCCTGAATGGTTTTTCCCTGATAATAAATAAAATCAATGCGGTCCATACGACACTCGGTTTCCAACGAATCCGCATCTGTCAGCCACGTTACTCCCAGATTGGCCACCGGATTGGGGTTCATCTCACGGAAACTATCTTTAAATCCCGCCTCTTCCATAGCAATGGAAACAGGCCAATCCACCACTGCACCACCATGAAGATACAGGTTACGGGTAGCTTCCGTCCAATCCAGATGAGAATGCACGTTAAAATCACCGCCCATTATAATTGGAATACTGTCGGCCTCTGCCAACAAGGGTTGAAGAACAGACAAAATCTTATGTATTTCCTCATCACGTGTTCCCTCCATCTCCCAAGCCAATATTTCTTCCTTGGATTTATCCGTCGGGACCAAACGCATATCAGGAAGATAATGCAACCAAGTATTAAAAACACGGACGGGTTTCCCATCCACATCTATCATCACTCCGCCAAAATTAAAGGTACTTATGCTGTCGGCAAAAGCATATTTCCGAATAATGGGATAACGGCTATAAATAGAAAGATTATCAGAAATGAGATTGTACGAATATCCCAATGAGTCGGCTACCATCGGGGCAGCTCCATAAGTTTCAATCATCAAGACCACATCAGCCTCACTTTTTTTCCAGAATATCAATAGTTCCCTCACACCCTTTTCCGGAATAAGTTTTTGAATGACCGCCATGCCATACATTCCATGAAAGGACAGTCAGCGTCTTTTTCGACTCTTTTGAAGATGTGCAAGCTGCCAATGCACACAAGCAAAGGGCTAGTACCCCAATAAAATTTCTTGTTATCATCATAGATTAGACTTGTTAATTCCGGACAAAGATAGTGAATTATTCAGGAGACAACACTATAAAATATACCCTAAATAGGGTATTTCCGCCATGAACATCTTCCCCTATCTTTGCATTATAAAATCAGAACCCACTAAATGAAAAGATTATGGCAAGAATAAAAAAATGAATTGACCGAACTCATCGGAGGAACTCCCTTGTTGGAACTGTCACGCCTTAGTAAAAAAACACGATGCGAAAGCGCAAATAATTGCCAAACTGGAATACTTCAATCCCGGAGGAAGTGTAAAAGACCGTATAGCCCTGGCAATGATAGAGGATGCAGAAGCCAAAGGAATCTTGAAACCCGGAGCGGTTATCATTGAACCAACCAGCGGCAACACCGGCGTAGGGTTAGCATGGGTTGCCAGCGTGAAAGGTTACAAAGCCATACTGACCATGCCCGAAACCATGAGCGAGGAACGCCAGAACCTGTTAAAAGCCATGGGAGCACAATTGGTACTGACCGAAGGTGCAAAAGGAATGAAAGGAGCCATAGAAAAAGCGGAGGAATTGCGTGACCGGACTCCGGGAGCCGTCATTCTGGGACAATTCGAAAACCCTGCGAATCCCGCCGCCCATGCACGTACCACTGCACAGGAAATATGGAACGACACGGACGGAAAGGTAGACATCTTTGTTGCCGGAGTCGGTACAGGCGGCACTTTAAGCGGAGTAGCGGAAGGATTAAAAAAAACAGAATCCCCATATACAGATTGTAGCTGTAGAGCCGGATAACTCCCCCGTCCTTTCAGGAGGAAATCCGGGACTGCACAAGATACAAGGTATCGGAGCCGGATTTATCCCTCATACCTACAATGAAAAATTAGTAGACAAGATAATCCGGGTGAAAGACGATGACGCCATCCGCACAGGACGCGAACTCTCTCTAACGGAAGGGTTATTGGTCGGAATATCTTCGGGAGCAGCCGCCTATGCCGCATTGGAACTGGCCAAACTCCCCGAAAATGAAGGAAAACAAATTGTAGTGATCTTGCCCGATACGGGGGAACGATATTTGTCTACTGTGCTTTATGCTTTTGAAGAATACCCATTATCATAAAATGAGATGAACATAGCTGCATTAATTTCAGGAGGAGTAGACAGCGCGGTTGTCGTACATCTCCTCTGCGAACAAGGATACAAACCGGATCTTTTCTATATTAAAATCGGAATGGACGGTGACGAAGATCTCACCTGCACGGCAGAAGAGGACATTGAACTATGTACCGCCACCGCCCGCAAATACGGTCTGAGCCTGAATATCATTGACCTGCACCGACAGTACTGGGATAATGTAGTGGCATACGCCATCGATAAAGTGAAACGCGGTCTTACTCCCAACCCGGATGTAATGTGCAACAAGCTCATCAAATTCGGATGTTTTGAGCAGGAAGCAGGGCATTTATATGACAAGACAGCTACCGGACATTACGCCAGTATTCTTGAAAAAGACGGGAAAATATGGCTGGGAACCGCACAAGACCCCGTCAAGGACCAAACAGATTTCCTGGCACAAATAGATTATCTGCAAATTTCAAAACTGATGTTCCCTTTGGGAGGTCTGATGAAGAATGAGGTCAGGGATATCGCCCGCATTGCCAAACTGCCCAGTGCACAACGCAAGGACAGTCAAGGTATCTGCTTTCTAGGAAAAATCAACTATAATGAGTTCCTCCGCCGTTTCTTGGGTGAAAAAGAAGGGGATATCATTGAAATGGAAACAGGAAAACGGATTGGCACTCACAAAGGATATTGGTTTCACACCATCGGACAGCGCAAAGGATTGGGATTAGGTGGAGGACCATGGTTTGTTATCCGCAAAGATATAGACGAGAATATCATTTATGTCTCACACGGTTATGATACAGACAAACAATATGGGACAGACTTTGCCTTGCATGATTTTCATTTCATCACAGAGGACTTATGGAAGGGAGCACCTTCCGCAGATGTTTCTTTCAAGATCCGGCATACAGACACTTTCATGAAAGGAATATTGACACGGGAAGATAACTTGTTCCGAATCCACAGCCACGTCCCCTTACAGGGTATAGCCCCCGGACAGTTCGGTGTGCTGTATGACAAGAATGCGGAAATCTGTGTGGGAAGCGGTGAAATCACTTTATCCTAAATATAATATTCCACCACATCCACAATCCCTGCACGAAGGGCATATTTTGTTGCTTCGTGCACATTGTTCACTTCCAGCTTGCGAAAGATATTTTTGCGGTGAGTCATTACCGTATATACACTTAGGAAACGCTCAGCCGCAATCTCTTTCGTAGTCTTGCCCAATGCCATCAGTTTCAGAATTTCACGCTCCGTGACCGTAAGCGGTGAAACTAACTTATCTTTTTTGTCTTCTTTATGCTGCAACAGCCAGACTGCACGCGTACACATGTATTGTAAATGCTGTTTTGCCTTCCGCAGCCCTTCCTCTATCTCTATCATCGGCGCATCTTTCATCACCACGCTGAATGAAGTTCCGCTAAAAACCATACGCCGGATGAAATCCTCACTCAGATTATCGCTGAACAGAACAAAATGTGCCTCCTTAAACCGTTCCTGCAATATAAGCAAATATTCAGCCGAAGTATCAAACAATGTATAGTCCAACACTGCAACGGCATTGGGATTATCGACAAGAAGCCCGGTTAATTCACTCTGACTGCCGGCTTCCTTTATTGCGGCGAACCCTCCTATCCGACCGGCCACCGTTTTCATACCTTCACGGGTAATATCCTGATTATCGATAAGTAGCAATGTTTTCATGCCCATACATTTTAACTAGGGAAACTTACTGAAACAAAAAATGCCTTGCATCATTGTGTGCAAGGCTTCATTCTTCGGTGGGCGTTGACGGATTCGAACCGCCGACCCTCTGCTTGTAAGGCAGATGCTCTGAACCAGCTGAGCTAAACGCCCGA
>ENA-OQBL01000685-OQBL01000685.1-human-gut-metagenome-genome-assembly--contig:-NODE-685-length-16423-cov-6.322901_pt1 | contig 16423 bp, 22 predicted proteins | sample MGYA00242747_ERZ504553 | MGnify/ENA primary metagenome ERZ504553 (study PRJEB26092, sample SAMD00036240) | human gut metagenome | host: Homo sapiens | study: EMG produced TPA metagenomics assembly of...
ACGCATTTTTACAGTTCAACGAGGAAGATATTCTGCATGATAAGGGCAAGGTGACTGCCGCCATTGCCAAAGCCTTTGCCGAAAAAGAGTTTGAAAAGTTCCGGGTTTTGCAGGACAGAACCTATCAGAGCGACTTTGACAGGCTGGTTGCGGAAACTTCGGATGATCTGACAGAATAACCATATACACAGAAAGCCCACGCCACCGGTTCTCTTTCCGGCTGCGTGGGCTTTTTCGGCCATCGCTTATTTCTTGTTTTGCAGCTGTTCATGGGCTTCCTGCTGGACGATCAGCCCCGCCGAAAAGCCATACTTGAAGTGGCTCTCACTTTCCTCGCACTGAGCGATAGCGTTCTGCGCCCGGAGTTCCTCCACCAGAGCATAGTCCTCTTTGCTGAGCCGCTGGGATAACTGCTCCATCAACGCCGCACAGGTTTGGATCGCCTTGCGGTATTCCGGGGACGTGGGAACAACGGTTTCACAGGGATAAAACTCCCCGTTATACATGGCTTCCAAAATCATTGCGTTCCCTCCCTCAACAGTAGACCAACTCCGCCAGGACGATTTCCTCGGCCCTGTTGTGGATGGAGTTCATGGAGCGCACCCATGCCATCTGGTCGGCAGTTTTTCAGGGTTTCCGTGACACCCTCTTGCTGCATCATGGCTTTTTCAATGATTTTCCCAGTCGCTCCCGACAGGCGATGTCGATTTTCCCTCCCAATGTGGGGGAAAACAACTTTTTCAGTTGACAATGAGATCGGTATACAGAATGGGCCGGTGTTCTTTTAAGTAGGCACGGCGCAACCGGCCATATTTCCCGATATGGTACTCTTTGGTATCCGATAACACAAGGTCAGGAATGAGATAGTCGCCGCATTTGGTGTAAGTCAGTTCCATACAAGGCTCCTTTCGTGGGAATGTGGTTGACAGTTACGGTAGGTTTGAGGGCATCCCTCCTTTATCATAACTGTCTTTTCATTCGCCACAAATGAGCCGCCAGTCATGATGTAATGTTTTTTGGGTGTAATCCACCCTCTATACATTACATCATGGTTTCTCAATACTGACGGATTCGCCGTCGCGTTCATCGTCGTTACTTAAACGGCAGTAGATGCCGACGTTGTATGTTTTTGTAGTCATCTTTATTTTCCCTCCCGACAATTCAGATTCCATACCTCGTGCGGCGTGATGGCTCCACAGGGAATCTCCCTGTATGAACATCGTAGCGGAGAATCCATCGCCGCGCAAGGATGCGGCAAGGCCGGGAGGATAGTGTAACTATGTAGCCGTGTGTGCGGAGCAGCCGACAGATGTGGAAACCTCCGACATGGCGCGCCGGACAGCCAGCTGCTCCAAAGTCTTTCCCAGCTCCTTTTCGCCCGAAAAAAAGCTGGTCACACGGTAAATGGTTTTTCCCCAATTTTCACCTCTTTGTAGGAGGTTGTAGGGGGTATTCTTCTGATCCATACTGACGCACCTCCAGTCAAAACTGCTTCTTCATAGATATGAGGAAACATTTTGTCTCAATTCATATAAAAAAGCAGCCGTACCGATAAAGTTGAGGGGATATGCTAACCAGTCAATCGGTACGGCTGCTGTATGATAGTTTGGTTATTGCTCGCCACATTTGCCACGCACCCCTGACGATGGGGACACTTCTGGTCTCCGCTGGCGCGGCTGTCATAACTCCGCAGCGTCGTTTTACTCGTGCGCCGCAGGGTTCCCCCCAAAGTCTTTAGGAGGCCGTGAGGAAGTATCTTTAAGCCCCCATGCAGTCACCGCGACCCGAAGTGCCACCTCCGGGTTTCAGGCTTGCGTTGATCGCTCAGGACAGCCGGTTCATCACCTCCTTGGCTTGTCCTTCCTGGCGGCGCGCCTGATTCGCTCGTACATGGGCTAATGTACCAGAAATGCCGTCTATTCGGATTGTCAAAGAACAGAGAAGAAAAACTCCTTCTGACAACCATGACAAAATAGGTGATTTGTCCTGTCTGGTAATGCGAATTTTTTGAAAATATTTTGGTCTGCCGCCTTACAAGGAGTTTAGTGAAGAGCAAGTACCCAGCAAGCAAAATAAAATAGGTATTATCGTACTCAAAAACACCTTTTATAAGGTTCTTCCGGCAGGAAAATGGGCACGATAAAATATTATTAAGGAGACGATAGTACCTATGGAACTGTTAAAAGAATTGGGACGAAGGATACAAAAAGCGCGTAAGGAAAAAAGGACTGACGCAACAGGAACTCGCAGATCAGAGCCATTTTTCGCTGAAGCACGTTCAAAGCTGTGAAAGAGGAGTAAAGAACCCTTCCTTTGAGGTTCTGCGTGCTTTTTGCAAAGTCTTGAATTTGTCCTTGGATTCCCTGATGAATCTCGATTTGCCAGAAGATGAGCAAGCCGCCAACGATATGCGGCAGCTTTACCTTTCGTGCCCTCCGGCTGCCAGAAAAGTGCTGTTAAACTCGACCCGTGCGTTGACTGATGAGCTAAAAGAGATGGTGCAGACGGCTGGGGTTGACCCAGATGAACATTTAGAGAATAAGTAAGCCGGTGGAGGAATAAAAACCTCCACCGGCTCTCTTTTTGCCGCTATGCGGCGGTCAGGTTATTGGGCCGTATCCAGCAACCGCGCCAGCTTCTTCGTCCGCGCCGGATGCTCTCCCACACGCGGCGGCGGTCAGCACCCTCGATCCGGGCGATCTCGGCCACCGTCATGCCCAGGTAAAACCGGGCGTAGATACGCCGGGCCTGGATGGCGGTCAGCTGCATCAGCGCGGCATACACTTCCTCCCGCAGCAGCTTCTGCTCCAGGACTTCCGCCGGGGTGAGCGGCCGGTTGAGGGCATCGTTTTCAATGCCATCCTCCCGGTTCAGAGAGTAGTGAGCCTTGTGCCGGAACTTCCGGCGTTCATAGGCGGCATCGTCCTGCTCCTGGCCCCGGATCGCAGCCACGACTTCCTCGGCCACGTCTACAAAGACATCGGTTTTATACACATCGGGATACAGTTCCCGAAGATTGATCTTCTGCATTATGTACCTCCATTTCGATTCACAGGTTGATGAGTGAACCGAAATGAAGGCGGTGAGCGGCACCTTTCGGGGAAATTCCCGAAAAAAAGCGACAAGCAAAAGCGCCAGCATCCGAAGAACGGCGGCTGGCGCTGCTAAAATAGGATTTATGACACTTATAGACCAGCCACGATAGTGCCTGTTTATAAGCAGATGGAGGTTGATTGACGGTCAGGCTTTTTTTGACAGGTAAATCCCTGCCGAATCATGTCGAAACAGTCTTTGTTTCACGGCGGCTCCCTCCTAAAGCCGCCGTGTCAGCGTATAGGCGTCACTCCTTTGTTGAGGGCATAAGGAACGGCGGCCTTGATGTACTCAAAACCGCCGCAGTCCTTGAAAATCCATTATGGGCGCACGAAGCTGCCTGCCCTGCAACGGTTTTTTTTCTTTCCCCGTCTTGCGGGGCAGGATCGCTTGGCTTATTCGGTTTTAGTTTTGCTCTTGTTCGGCTGCCTCTTTCAGCCGGTCAAAACTCTCATCGCTGATGATGTGTTCAATACGGCAGGCGTCGGCCTCCACAGTCTTGGGGTCAACGCCTGCGGCGATAAGCTGCTCGGTAAAGAAGCAGTGGCGTTCATAGATTTTTTCAGCCACCTCGCGGCCCACATCGGTCAGATGGAGAAAGTGATCTTCGTCCATTGTGAGAAAGCCGCCGTCCCGCAAGGTAGCCACTGCATGGCACACGCTTGGCTTGGACACCTCCATGTGCCGAGCCACATCCACGGAGCGCACCATGCTCATCTTCTTTTGGAGAAGAAGTATGGCCTCCAAGTAATCCTCACCGGAAGCGTGCAGTTTTTTACCAGGAGACATTGACTGCACCTGCTTCTTGCGCGTGGGAGAAGAAAGCCCGTAAGAGACTCACAGCCTCCCCGTCCATGGGTCGGTGCCACAGCACCTTGCTCCCCTGAATGAACAACAGGTAGGTGCAGCATTTATAAATAAGTTCCGGGTCATGTGTAATCAGGAACAGGCTCTTTCCCAGTTCTTTCAGACGGTTTAAGTTGTCCGACACCTCCAGCATATGCCGGTAATCCAATCCGCTGGTAGGCTCGTCAAATATCAGGATCTTTTTGCCTGATGCTATTGCACTGCCAATCGCCACCCTCTGCTTTTCACCGCCGGACAGGGACATGGGGTGTAGCTTTACTTTGTCCAACAGGTCAAGGCTGTTCAGTATCTCCTTGGCGCGGGCCGTGTCCGCTTTCTCGTCCTCACCGTCCATACTTAGCAGCAATTCGTCCAGCACATCTTCTGTGAATAGCTGGTGGTTCACATCCTGCATGACCATATAGGAGATATGCCTGCGCTGCTTTGCGTCATAGGAGGCCCCATCCATTTCAAGCATACCTTTCGCTTTTTTATCCAGGCCGCACAGACACCGGGCGAAGGTGGATTTTCCCGCACCGTTGTTTCCGATAATGCCGATGATCTCCCCTTTGGGGCAGGGTCAGGTCTGGAATATCCACATTGAGAGGGCCGTGCTTTTCATAGGAGAACTGGAACCCTCTGATATTTAGTTGCGGGGCGGAAGGCTTGGGCGAGGCCTCTGGAGGCAGATGGAATGGATCCAGCGCCCGCAGCCCTATTCCCTGCAATTCATCGGGCGATAATTTTTGAAATTCCGCCCCAGTAAATTCCCGTACAATACTTCCGTGCTTCATGTAGATAATCCGATCTGCGTAGGGAACGAGATAATAAAGCCGGTGTTCCGCGACGATCATAGTCTTTTTCTCGGACCGCCAGTGCCGGATTACGCCAATTAAATCTTCAATGGTGGAAATATCCAGGTTGGAGGATGGCTCGTCCAGCACAAAGATGTCCGGGTGGATTGCGTCGGCAGAGGCGCAGGCGATTTTCTGTTTTTCCCCGCCGGATAGGGCAAACAAGCTCCGGTTCAGCAGCTTTTCCAGCTTGAGGCTGTGGGCAGTCTCCTCCAGACGCTTCCGCATCTCCGGGACTGGCAGGGCCATGTTTTCACACCCAAAAACAATCTCACTGGTGGTATCTACATTGTAGAATTGTGTTCTTGGGTTTGGAATACAGACCCCACCCGCTGTCCGATTTGATAAAGGGGATAGTCTTTTAGCTCTTTCCCATCTAAGAGGACTTGCCCGGTCAGTTTCCCACTGTAGTAATGTGGGATCAAACCGTTGATCAGCCGGGTTAGTGTTGTCTTGCCACAGCCAGACTCTCCACAGAGCAGGATAGTTTCACCGTCCTGAATTGCCAGATTGATATGGCTTAGGTTGTTCTCGGTTTCCCCACTCTCATAGGTAAAGGAAACATCTTTCAATTCAATCACAGTATCACCTCCTTACCACGGGCTGAAAAAGTATGTAGAGAGCAGTGCAGTTCCGGCAATCAGCACCGCCAGCAGATCCCAGCCGGTAAACCCGACCTTTGTGATATTGGTGCGCCGGACCGGGTTATCCAGGCCGCGGGTCAAGGCTGCCGCAGAGAGATCATCCCCGATTTTGACCACCGAGATCATCAGGGGAATAAAACGGTATTCAATCAGGGCGGCGGGATTTTGCCAGAACTTCTTTGTCCCGAACTGGACCTCCCGCATCCGCATGGCATCCTTGATGGCCGCCGACTCCTCCTGCATGGTAGGGATAAAACGAAACAGGACGGAGAGCGGAATGGTGATCTGCCGCCCAATGTGCATCCGGCCAAGTGCGGTAATGCACTCGCTGGCCGTGGTGGACTTGATAATATAGGCTCCCATCACAAAAGCCGGAAACAGCCGCAGAACCAGTCCCACCAACAGGACTACCAGCATATTGACGATCATGGGAAACTGGACGGAGTTCTGGATAGCCTGCACAAACAGCCCCGCTGCGAACAGGCAGAAGAACACCGTTGCCGTCTTATACTGCCGGTTAGTCAGCAACAGGACAAAGGGAATCATCGCCACCGCGATCATAAAGGCGGTGTGGCTATATAGAAATTCTGCGGTAGCGACAACGGCCATCAGCAACAGCTTGGTTCGTGGGTCCAAGCAAAAGCCTGTTCTGTTTTCAACAACCGCTTGAAGCTGCTCCATTACACAATGCCCGCTCTCTCAAAGTGTTTTTTCAGCATTTTATGGCCCAGAAGTGCGCCCAGAATACCGCCCACAAACAGCAGCGCAAAACCCAAATACATCATCCAGGAGGGCATCAGGGATTGCAAGGTGTTTGCGTACTGATCACCCATGGAGGTGTGGATGTTTTCCCAATACGCTTCACCGGCAAACCAGAGATTGGCGGGGCAACCCATGATACCGAGGCAAAAGCAGGCATAGCTCAGAACAGTGACTTTGAATTTCTGATAGCCGCCGATTTTGAGCACAACATCGCTTAGAATGCCGCCGAGCACCCAGCCGAGCAGGCCGATCCAGCCATAGCCGATTAAATAGAAGAAGATACCGCCAATGATGCCGGTAATGGTAAGCATTCCAAATTTCTTGATTTTTGTGTAATACAGCATCATAGGGATACCGCATACAATCGGCCAAATCACAAAAAGGAATGGATATACTACTGGTAACGCAGTTAATAGTCCAACGACAAAGAAAATGACGAGAGTCATTGCAGAATAAATACCAACATTGATAAGATCTTTGCCTGTAAGTTTATTTGTGTTTTCCATTTTCAAAAAGTCCTTTCAATATAATTTCGATTGATACATTAAGAAGCAAGAATCATTTTAAATATGAGAGATTAAACCACCTTCCTTTATCACAGTTAGTTAGATTACGCTAACTGCCAATCAAAAATTTTGGGGATCAAATCCCCAAAACAGTTTGCCACCCGGAACTGAAAAAAGCGGCCAATGTATGAGCATATTTTATCGCGGCATCTTTCGGATAATTGTGCAAGACAATTTCTGCGATAGATGAATAGTAAGAATGAACAAGCATATGCCACTCGTCATCCTCCAAATCATGTACGGGAACTCCGCGTTCCTTCAGTTCCGCAATTAGCTTTTGTGTCTCCCGAACATCGGAACGCACCACATCATCCAGAAAAGAAGCATATTTTGTCCCCGCAGACTGCATCAGCAGCAGTTTGAATACATCAAAATGTTCATAAATGTATTCGATAATCTGGCGGATCGTGTCCTCCGACAGTTTCCAGAGTTGCTTTAATTCATCCGTTCGAGCTAATTCAAAATGCTTGATGACAGAATCGGAATACATCTCAGATACCGCCTGAACCACTGGTTCGACAAGTGCGCCGAACAAAGCCTCTTTGTCCTCGAAATGATTGTAAAATGCCCCGTTTGTCACATGGGCGGCCTTACAGATTTCACGAATACTGGCACGTTCAAAACCATTTTCCAGAAAATGCTTTTTTGCACAGGCCAAAAGATTTTCATGGGTCTGCTGAAAATCCCTTGACATTTCCATCCCTCCATCCTATACTTGAATTACACTGTAATATTACACCGTAATTCAGATTATATCACGATGCCATCGAAAATGCAATACCCTCCTTGTATTTTCAGTTGCTCGAAAGGAGGCTTTCTTATGCCAAATAAAGAACCGGGTGCAATCCGCCAACTCTTTGCTTTTGTGGGCGAGAGAAACAGCAAAATGCGTATTTCCATTCTTCTTGCTGTGTTAGGGGAAATGTTTGGTATCGTACCATTCCTAATGGTGGCGCTGTTGGCGGATGAACTCTACCGCGGTACAGCCACCATACAGCGTGTTTTGTTCTTTAGTGGAATAGCCGCCATATGTCAGCTTATAAAAATGCTTCTCACATGGCGATCTTCTCTTATGTCCCACAAAATTTCCTTCACAATTTTGAAAAATATCCGTGAAGCAATTACAGATCGGATGGCAAAAGTCCCAATGGGCGTTATGCTGGAAACGCCTACGGGAACTTTCAAAAACCTAATTGTAGATAATGTTGCAAAGTTAGAGGATTCTATGGCTCATTTTATGCCAGAGCTGCCATCGAATATTGCAGCGCCGTTGTGCAGTATTCTCCTGATTTTCATTCTGGACTGGCGCATGGGGCTTGCATCCCTAATCACAATTCCACTGGGTATTCTCTTTTTCGCTGCTATGATGCGCGGTTATGGCCCTCGAATGGAAAACTATATGCGCTCTGCCAATGATATGAACAGCTCCTTAGTAGAATATGTCAGCGGCATTCAAGTCATTAAAGCGTTTAACCGTTCTGCATCCTCTTATGGAAAATACTCAAAGTCTGTCAACTATTTTCACGATTCTACAATGGAGTGGTGGAGTCAATGCTGGTTTTGGAATGCAGCGGCACGAGCTGTCCTGCCTTCTACTCTTTTGGGTACATTGCCAGTAGGCGCATGGCTTTACATGGAAGGAACGCTTTCACTTCCCGTATTTTTAATATCTTTAGTAGTTCCGCTGGGGTTCGTTGCTCCATTGATGAAAGTGTCCGAGGCGATGGAGCAAGTCAGCATGATAAAAGGTAATTTGGAGCAAGTAACCGCTTTCCTAAAAACCCCGGAACTTGTCCGACCCTCTGAACCTGTATCTTTGGGAGAACGTACTTACCAATTTGAGGACATACATTTCGGCTATAAAGAAACCGAAGTTCTCCACGGTATTTCTTTTCAAACCAGACCCGGCACTATGACGGCTATTGTTGGGCCTTCCGGTTCTGGTAAATCCACGATTGCAAAACTGATGGCTGGTTTTTGGGATGTGACTTCTGGCTCTGTGCGTTTCGGCGGCCAGGATATTCGTCAAATCCCTTTTGAGCAGTTGATGGGTGAAATCAGTTATGTGGCACAAGACAATTTCCTATTCTACAAATCCATTCGGGAAAATATCCGCATGGGTAATCCGGCAGCAACAGATGAAGAAGTAGAAGATGCCGCAAAAGCTGCTAACTGTCATGACTTTATTATGCAGTTAGAGCAGGGATATGACACACTGGCCGGTGATGCCGGAGACCGACTTTCTGGCGGGGAGCGCCAACGTATTACGATTGCGAGGGCCATGCTAAAACCGTCATCCGTAGTCATTTTAGACGAGGCCACTGCCTATGCTGATCCAGAAAATGAGGCGCTAATTCAACAGGCAATCAGCAAATTAGTGGCCGGAAAGACATTGATTGTTGTAGCGCACCGTTTGAATACGATTCGCAATGCCGATCAAATTCTGGTTGTGGCAAACGGAAATATTGCAGGCTGTGGGACACAAGAAGAACTTCTCTGGGAATGCCCCATCTATCAAAAGATGTGGCAAGATTATGCCGGAACCATAGAAGAAGCAGACTTGAAAGGAGGAGTGGAAAACCATGCTTGAAATGATACGCCGGATTTTTAAGATTGCGGGTAGAAGCCGACAGAAAATCATCGTTGGCATCACATTTAATATTCTCAAATCCTTTTTCAATGGTTTTATGATGTTCGGTGTTTTTTGGATTTTATTACATTTAGAAAATCTTACACCTACTATTATTCTACAAGCCTTTGGTGTTGTATTAGGAAGTGTTATCGGACGCTTTTTCTTCCAATGGATGTATGACCGTACCATGAGTGGAACGGGATATGATATTTTCCGTGATTATCGTCTGGAAATAGGAGAAAAATTGAAACAGGCTCCTATGGGCTACTTTTCAGAGCAAAATTTAGGAACTATTCAGACAATACTTACTACGACGATTGCTGATTTAGAGGGTTACTCCATGCTTGCAATCGAGCAGATGACAAGCGGTGTTGCTATGGCAGCTCTCATGTCAATTATGATGTTCTTTTTCAACCCTATCATTGCCATTTTAAGTTTGATTGGACTATTATTAGATTTACTTGTTCTTCGTTGGGTCCGCAGTAGAGCCGCGCAATATGCTCCTATTTATCAAGAAGCACAGGAAAACCTGGTGAGCAAAACAATGGAATATATCCGAGGGATTTCTGTTCTACGGTCTTTCTCCAAAGGTGAGGAAGGACAACGAGAAGTACGCAGCGCATTTCAAAAAAAGTGGGATGCAGATTATGGGCAGGAAAAGGCTACGGCCGGGGTTCTCCGTTTTTATATTCTGGTCTATAAGCTCATGAGCTGTGTACTGATTGCTGCGGCGGTTTGCTTTTTATGGCTGGAAAAATAAGTTTGCCCTACTGCTTGACTTTCCTGTTTTGCGCATTTACTGTGTACTCTGACTTAGAAACAATGGGAAACAGCGCCTTTTTTGAGCAAGAAAATCAACACAGAACTGGATCGGTTAGAAGAAGTCACCAATATACCTCAAATGGACACCAGCACAGACAAATTAGAAACTTCCCACTACGATATAACACTGGATCATGTATCATTTGGCTATGACAAGCGGCAGGTCATCCATGACATCTCTCTGAACATTCCAGAACATACTACCTGTGCTATTGTTGGCCCATCTGGAAGTGGAAAAACAACTTTGTGTAATTTAATTGCCCGGTTTTGGGATGTGCAGGATGGCGCTGTACGAATTGGCGGAAAGGATGTAAAAAACTATACTGCGGATAGTATTTTGGAGCATATCAGCATGGTCTTTCAGAATGTATATCTTTTCCACGATTCTATTGAAAACAACATCAAATTTGGAAAGCCTGATGCTACCCACGAGGAAGTAGAAGCTGCCGCAAAACGTGCTTGCTGCCATGATTTTATTTCAGCGTTGCCAGATGGGTACAATACAATCATCGGCGAGGGAGGCTCTACACTTTCCGGCGGAGAGAAGCAACGAATTTCTATTGCCAGAGCGATTCTTAAAGATGCACCTATTATTATTTTGGATGAGGCCACTTCCAGCGTTGATCCGGAAAATGAGCAGGCACTTTTATCTGCGATTTCAGAACTGACGAAAAATAAAACCTTAATTTCGATTGCCCATCGTTTGAGTACAGTGGAAAACGCAGATCAAATCATTGTAATAGATCAGGGTAGAATTGCTCAACAGGGAACTCACCAGTCTTTGATTTCACAAGAGGGAATTTATAGAAATTTCCTAAACCTCAAACTCGCATCCGCTGGATGGCAGCTTTAATTACATAGCATGATATAAAGGCCGGGATTTATCGCCCTGTGGCGGCAAATTCCGGCCTCTTTTATACTATACTTATCCGTAGATCAATTCCTGAAAAACGATTTCCTCCGCCTACGCTTTCAGCGTGTTCATCAGCCCCACCCAGCGCATGGGGTCACGGGCTTTCAGTTCCTCGGTGACGCCCGCCGCCTCCATCATCCGGGGCAGCATGGCGTCCATCCGCTCCCGCGCCGCCCGGTCAATCTCCAACAGGTGCGGGTACAGCTTTTCGCCCAAAATCAGGCTGCTACAAAGATCGGACGATGTTCCTTCAAGTAGTATTGCTTTTATATAAATAAGACAGTGCTGGGGATTTTCAGATATACCTTAGAAGCCCCAATTATTGGTTGTCGCTAAATGGCAAGTAATGCCTCTGTGGCCACAAGTGGCACAAAGGCGGCTTGTTGGGGCTCGCCCCAAACCCGTATCTTCGGGCCAACATGGCCCGAAGTGTCAGCGTCGCTTTGCTCCTTATTTTCATAACCTTAACGCTCCTTTTCCTGCTTTCTTCCCGGCTCGGTGTAGCCCATCAGAGTGTCAATGTTCGCCTTGATCGTGACGATCTCCTGCATATCCCGTCGTGCCTTCTGGTATTCTCCATAGAGCTGTTTTTTCTTTGCTGTGAGCTTGCGGCCTTCCTCCTTCAGCACATCCATTTTAGGGAGCTTCGCCCCGCCCAGCAGAGAGCGCATTTCCGCTTGTGCAGCCCGGTACAGTTCAAGGTCGGCCTCATGCTCCGCAAGGAATTTCCGGCTGTACTTCGTTGCCTTATACTGCTCAAAGACTGGGCGGGTTTTGGCATACTGAACCGTTGCGGCCTTTAGCCCGGCATTGGTTTTCATGGCCTGCTCCGTCTGCTTGACCTGTTCGGAAATAACATGGAAACGGTCTGCCGCCTCGGTGGCTTTCTTCGCCAACTGCTCATAATCGGTCAGGTTATTGTCCTGTATATAGGCAAGAGCGGCGGCCATCTGCTTAATGTTAAATACCTTCGCCCAGCGTTCATATCCCGGCCCCTTACCGGCAGCCAGCTTTGCTTGAATATCCACCGCCAGACTGATTTTCCGCTCCGAGCGCCCGGGGCGTTTTTCTTTGCCCTCAATGGCGGACAGAACATCTTGCAAGTCGTAGCCGTCCCCCAGCGTGGAGGCACGCAGACGGGTGAAGCGTTCCTGTCCCTGCCCGGTCAGCCGGAAGCTGATACCGCCGCCCCGAACCGTCTTGACCTCATACCCGGCCCGCTTCATCAAATTGAGAAATTCGTCCAGATCAGCGGGGCGTTCCGCCAGTGCAGTATCAATGGCAAGGCGCAGTCGGTCCTGATAGGAAAGCGGCCCTTTCCGGTCTTTCTGCCACTCCCCATAGTTCCGATACTTGCTCTTGCTCCGGGGCTTCGGGTTCTCCACGATGGACAGCCCGTTTTCAAGGCACAGCCTGTCAGAGAGCCGCCGAAGGGCGAAGCTGGAGCCCCAAAAATTTCGGAATTTCCGGGTGCAGTCAAGGGTGGTGGAGTTGTAATAAATGTGACAATGGATGTGCTGCTTATCGGTGTGCGTGGTAACGATAAAAGCGTGCCGCCCCTTTGTCCAGCGCATAGCCAGCTCATAGCCGATACGGTTCGCCTCCTTCGGGGTGATTTCGCCCGGATAGAAGGATTGTCGTATCTGATAGCACAGCACATCATTTTCTTTCTTCTGTTCCCGGCCCGTCATAGCGGCATAGCTGGCCTTTGCCAAAAGGAACTCGTCCGCCACGGTGGCCGGATCACATTCATAAGCGGAGATATACTTTCCGCTTTCTGTTTTTTCCGGGTCCTTGCCATAGTCCAGACAATCCCGGATTGCCTCGGCAATCGTTTCTCCTTCGCCCGCATGGCGCTGCAACAAAGTTGTGGTAGCCAGAAATCATCCCTCCTTTCCATGAGAAAAGGGCGGCCCATCCAGACCGCCCCGACTTCGGGCCATCATGGCCCGAGGCTGCTTAACTTGCCAGAAACCGGTACAGAGCGGATTTGCCTCCGTCCAGCGCCCAAAGAAGGGAGCCCGCCGCCGCTTGCAGTCCATACGGCGAAAGAAGGAAGGCAAGAAACAGAAATACAATCCCGCCTATGGGCGTCGGCGTGAAAAAGAGAGCGACACCCAACACCGCCAGGATCACAGAGGCAATCGTCAGCAGGACGGCACAAATATCAAACAGGAACACCAGCAGAGCCGCCAGAAGGGACAGCGCCAAAGCAAAGGGAACAACCAATATTTTCAGCAGTATCTTCATCTTCAAAACCTCCTTTCCGTCGGGGTTCCCGCTATCCGGGAGGCCCCCGTACAATCTCGGGGAACAGAAAACCTCGGGCCAATGTGGCCCGAGGCTTACCGCTCGGCATCCCTGCCGGACGGAGCTTTTTTTCCGGCTCCGTCTGGACTTTTTCGCCCTGTTCCCGCATGGTCTGCAAGATAGAGGGCTTCTTTTGAAGCTGGGAGGGCTTTTCGCCGGACAGCGGCTTGATACATTCCAAACGGTCAGCCGCCCGGATGGCGTTGTCCGTGAGCTGCCTCTGCCATGCGCCCACGCTGGGAGCCCAGCGGAAACCGCTGCTTTTCAGCTCGGCCCGGGTGTCCGCGTCAGGCTTTCCATCAAAGAACACCTGCAAGCGGTTGTCCTCCCGGTTCATTTCCACACGGCCCCCGTCGAACTCCCAGCCGGAAAACTCCCGCTGTGCCTGTTTGGAAAGCTGTTCGATACGGGCCTTTACCCGGCGGATCTCCGCGTTGTTGTTGGTAAGCTGGTAGCTTTCAAAGGGCCTCGGGTCGCTCCGCCAGCTTGACGCCATGCTTGCTTTCAGCTTTTCAATCTGGTCCGGCGACAGCAGCGCACAGCCGTCCAGCTTGCCATGCTTGCGGTAATAGGCGTTGACCTCCTTCATAATGAGCTGGGAGCGTTCCAGCCCGTCCAGCTTCTTCTGGAGCTTTTCAATCGCTGCCGGGTCATCGGCGCTGATCCCGCCCATGCCGGTGCTGCGTATCTTATCCAGCAGCCCTTGAATATACCGCCATTCCTCCATGTTGCTGTCCCGGGCCCGGTTCTGTTTTTCCTTCTTTCCCACCGGGAAATTGGCAGGTCCGGCGATCATCACAGAGGGAACCCTTGCGTCAATGGCAAAGCCCTGGTTCATGTTTTCGGCCAGCTTGCGGGCGTAGGTGTCTAACAGATGGTCGATCTTCTCATGGTACATGGGGTCCACCCGGGATTTCTGCTTTTCCGCTATGGCGGCGGCCTTGTCCACCATTGCCCGGTATTCCGCCGTTGCGCTCCCTTCCTTGTAGTCGGAAAAGCTGTTCATTTCTTTTGCCCGGCGGGCGGCTCCTTCATTGATAGGGTAATAGTTGATGGTATCTGTGCCTTGTCCAGTTTGCGGCCCTCGTGGTATTCAATGCCTTCCACGGTGGCAGACGGCACGGCGAAGCGTGCGTTGCGGATAAACCGGTTCAGTTTGTTGCTCTGGCGTCGGTTCCATTCCGCACTTACCAGCAAGCCCAAGCGCTCCTTAAAGCCCAGTTCATTGAACGTGGGATCTTTCAACTGGTTGGCGAACTCCGCTGCCATAGCGGTCATCTTCATCGACGTGAGCATGTCCATCGTTGCCTGGTTCAGCATCCGCGGTCGCCTCCCTTCCGGAAGTAGGCCGCACCGCGGGTAATGCCGTAGCTATTGGCTTTGGACTGCGGCAGTTGGCTCTCGGCCTTGTCCGGCTTGTCCAGGCCGTTTTTCAGAATGCTGGCAATGGTGCGCAGCGCGGGTGCGGTGCTGTACACAAGAGCCTTGCCGCAGGCTGCCTCCAACCGCTGCTTGCCGTACCGCTGTTCCAGTTTGCTCAAGTCTGCACACGCCTTGTAACCTTGCTCGGCTGCCTTACCGGACTTCAGAAAGTGGTCGGCCACCTTCTCGGTCATGGGGCCAACCGACATTGCCCAGCGGCTGAACTCGTCGGCGTTGTAGGTGAGATATTTCTGGTGTTCCGGCGGCATATGTTCGCGCTTCACCAGCGGATCACGCTGCCGGGTCTGCAGCCGGCGGTGGCTGGCTACGCGGCTGCCGAGGTAGAACACCTCCTTGGTCACGCGGATGTCCACGCGTTCGCCAATCAAGTTGTAGGGAACAGAATACTTGTTCCTGCCATCCGCAACAAAATAGTCGTTGGCGACTTTGGCAACCGACCAGACAGCCGATTCATATGCACTGGCAGGCAGCGGCAGCATGTAGGGCTTTTCTTCTTCCAGATAGGCGCTGCGGCGGCAGCCAGCCATCTGCTTGAACGGGCGGCTGTTCAACTCAGCCAGCTTTTCGGCGACCGCCTCGTTCAATTCCCGCAAGGAAAAGAACTTGCGGTCGCGCAGGGCCGCCACAATCCACGTTTCGGCAAAGCGGACAGATGCCTCCGCCGAACTCTTGTCCCGCGGCTTGCGGACACGTGCCGGTACGATTGCGGTGCCGTAATGCTCGGCCAGTTCCTGGTAGCTGCGGTTCAGAATCACATCGTACCGGGTGTTGGACAGCGTGGCCGTTTTGCAGTTGTCAGGAATCAGCAGCCGTGCGACGCCGCCGAAGTAGTCGAATGCATGGACATGACAATTCAGCCAGTTCTCAGTTTTCATGTCATCGCAGGCTTCTGCGTAGGTGTAGTAACTGCATGGCAGAACGGCAACAAACAAATAGGCAGCGCTTTGTTCGCCCGTGACCGGGTCCTGGAGGAGAATGGTTTCTCCAGCCCAATCTACCTGCATGGCATCTCCCGGCTTGTGCTGGATGCGCATAGTTGCCGTTGTAACACGTACCGTTCGCCAAACTGGGTGCTCATGTACGGCTTCTGACTGGTCTCATGGCACTTCGCACAGCATTCTTCCCACAGCAGCGTCAGGGTCACACCCGACCGGGCCAGTTCGCGGTGGCTGTACGGGTAGTCGGGCTCGGCATATTGACTGGATGCTTTGTGCTTGTCTGGAAAGAGAAACCGTTCCAAGTCGGCGTTGGTGACGTCGTCGAAGAGGGGCCAAGCAAGATGTAATTGAGCGCTCGCCGCTAAGACCTTTTCTACGGTATTTCGTGAACACCTCACAGATCGCGCAATGGCACGTTGGCTGTATTGCAAGCCACGCAGCCTCAATATTTCTCGATAATCAGTCATTTGCGGCACCTCCGCTTTGAAAATAGTCGCAGACTGTCGCCTGCGCCATCTTCATTATAGCGAAGGTAGCTCACTGTGACCGACGAGGTGGCTCAAAAGCTCCGGCAGGGTGGCTCAAAAAGTGCGTGCAGAT
>ENA-OQBL01000687-OQBL01000687.1-human-gut-metagenome-genome-assembly--contig:-NODE-687-length-16419-cov-3.430150_pt1 | contig 16419 bp, 22 predicted proteins | sample MGYA00242747_ERZ504553 | MGnify/ENA primary metagenome ERZ504553 (study PRJEB26092, sample SAMD00036240) | human gut metagenome | host: Homo sapiens | study: EMG produced TPA metagenomics assembly of...
TGATACTAATCGGTCGAGGGCATGACCAAGCAAGGTGATAGGTAGGATGAAGAAAATATTTCTTGTATGCAGTTTTGAAGGTATATGAAAGATAAGAAGCAATCAACGGTATGTTGGTTGTTTTTTTTGTTTAATGCATGAAAGGTATAAAGAATAAAAAAGTATATAAAATACCAAATATCTTTTGACCACAGGAAGTATAGATGATACAATTGAACCATTGTTGAATAGAAAAGGAGTACATTATGGAACAGAAAATAATCGCCACAGTTGGTGGACATCAGATCACAGAAGCAGAAGTAGAGGCATTCATCCACAGCCTTCCAAGAGAACAGCAGGCATATGCGGCTCATCCGGATTTTCGTAAGCAGTGTGAAGAACAGCTGATCGCAGTATACGCATTTGCAAAATACGGCGAAGAAGAGAAAATTGACGAGACAGAAGAATTCAAGAATGTTATGGAAAATGCAAGAAAAGATATCCTTGCACAGATGGCTATGAGAAAGCTTTTTGCAACAGTAAACGTAACAGATGATGAAATCAAAGAATATTATGAAGCAAATAAATCGAAATATTCGAAGGGTGCATCTGTACATGCAAAACATATCTTAGTAGATAATGAAGAGAAATGTACAGAGCTTCTGAATGCAATCACAAGCGGAGAAAAGGTATTTGAGGATGTAGCAAAAGAATCTTCTACATGTCCGTCGGGAGCAAACGGGGGAGACCTTGGAGAATTCGGAAGAGGACAGATGGTAAAAGAGTTCGAAGATGCCGCATTTGCTGCAGAGGTTGGACATGTTGTAGGTCCGGTAAAGACACAGTTTGGATATCACCTGATCAAAGTTGAGGACAAGAAAGAAGCAGGAGAATCAAGTCTGGAAGAAGTAAAAGACCAGATCCGTGCAGAACTGTCTCAGAAAAAACAGGAAGAAGCTACAGAGCTAAAGTTGATGAACTGAAGAAGAAATATATGGAGTAATAGTAATCAGTCGGTTCGATAAAGATAAGACGTAATAAATGTATATAGAGATATAAAAATGGGGCATGATCTGTAATGATCATGCCCCTGCTGCGTCTTAGATGGCGATTTGAGCTTATTTTTATTTGCTTTGCAGTAATTTATCAATACTTACAAGTTTTACGCTTAAAACGAAGATTTTGGTGGCTACCTTAAGTTCTTCTACGGTTGGATAAGACGGTGCAATACGGATATTACTGTCTTTTGGATCTTTTCCGTAAGGGAAAGTTGCACCTGCACCAGTCATGATAAGTCCGGCTTCTTTAGCTTTTGCAACGATTGCTTTTGCACATCCATCCATAGAATCAAAAGAGATGAAATATCCGCCACGCGGAGCCAGCCATGAACCGATTCCAAGTCCGCCGAGTTCTTTATCCAGTGTCTTTAAGACAATGTCGAATTTTGGACGAAGGATGTCTGCATGTTTCTTCATATGCTGAACCATTCCGTGAATATTTCCAAAATATCTTGCATGTCTTAACTGGTTCAGTTTGTCGTGGCCGATCGTCTGAATACGCATCTGCTTTCTGATATCTGCAAGGTTGGCATCAGATGCAGCAATTGCAGCAATACCGGAACCAGGGAAACTGATCTTGGAAGTAGAAGAGAACTTATAAACCATATCAGGATGTCCTTCTTTCTTGCATTCCATTAAGATCTCAATCAGATAGTCTTGTTTATCTTCATATAAATGATGAATACCGTAGGCATTATCCCAGAAGATACGGAAATCTTCTGCTGCAGGATTCAGTTTTGCAAAACGATGAACGGTTTCATCCGAATAAGTAATACCCTGCGGATTCGAATATTTAGGAACACACCAGATACCTTTGATTGCAGGATCTGTACTTACCAGTTCTTCAACCATATTCATATCCGGGCCGGTTGGTGTCATTGGAACATTGATCATTTCAATTCCAAAATATTCTGTAATTGCAAAATGTCTGTCATATCCAGGAACCGGACATAAGAATTTTACTTTATCAAGCTTTGCCCATGGAGTACTTCCCATAACACCGTGAGTCATACTGCGTGCGATTGTATCATACATAACGTTCAGGCTGGAGTTACCGAAGATAACGATATTGTCTTTCGGTACTTCCATCATATCTGCAAGCAACTGTTTTGCTTCTGCAATACCATCCAGAACACCGTAGTTACGGCAGTCGACGCCTTCTTCACATACCAGATCAGAGTCGCTTTTTAATACATCCATCATATCCATGGAAAGGTTCAGCTGTTCTGTAGACGGTTTACCTCTGGACATGTCCAGCTTCAGATTCTTAGCTTTCACTTCATCGAATTGAGCTTCCAGTTCACTCTTCAGTTGCAATAATTCTTCTTTGGATAATTCTTCATATGCTACCACTATACCATCCTCCATCTTCATATATACCACTCGATATTATAATATTTTAACAGAATTTGACGTTTCGTCAATGGGCTCTTGCAAATTAATGAGAAATTATGGAAAAATATGCAATTTACGACATATAAAATGAAATTCTTGTGGAAATTTTATGCAAAAAATATACTGTGATAAAGCAGACAAGTGGGAAAGCATATAAGTAGTATATACAGAAAGAAGAAAAGATATGCTACAATAAGCCTGGAAAGCCGGAGCATAATGCATAGCATAGACAAAATATATAGAATAGATTAAGAGATAAGACAGATAAAAAATGGAAGAGATTCACCTGAAGAATATTGCAGAAGCGGCATCGGTCAGTGTAGGTGAATGTTGCAGATGCTTTCAGAATATGGTACGTACAACACCGAATCAGTATCTGATGGAATACTGAATAGAGAAGAGAAGAGTAAGGAGCTTCTGATGGGGACGGAGATGTCAGTGACAGAAGTAGCATATGCGGCCGGATTCAGTGATTCCAGCTATTTTATCCAGTGTTTCCGGAAATACGAAGGAATTACACCTGGAGAATATGGAAAATGTTAAGATTTTCATATGAAACGTTAACAAATTCATGGTTTTACGGAGAATGGATTGTTAAAATTATTGCAAAAGTAATGATTTTAATAATCCATTTTGTTTTGCACAAGAAAAGGAGAGAAACTATGAAAGATGATAAGAAAGAAAAAAGTGAACAAAGATACATGGAACGTATCCGGCTCATCAAAGACAGGGTAGTGAATACAAGACCGGAGATGGATCTGGAAAATGCAAAAATTATGACAGAAAGCTTTAAAGAAACAGCCGGAGAGCCGCTTTGTATCAGAAAAGCAAAGGCGTTCCGCAGACAATGTAGAGAGAAAACGGTAAAGATCTGGGATCAGGAATTGATCGTGGGGTGTTCGGGAATGATAATGAAGCAACGAATGAGATAGCAGGAGAAATGTTTACGTTTATTGCGAATGAAATAGAAAGCTATAGAAGCAAATTTGGAACGATGACACCGGGAATATTACCGGTATCTGGTAACACACATTCGGTCTGGAGGTAGGAGCGTTACCATCCGGAAGACATGCATGGAAGCCGTTAGCGGATGGAGTGAGTCCGAATGGAGGAACAGATACCGAAGGTCCGGGTGCAGTATTAAAATCCGTATCACATCTGCCGCATGACAGATTCGTGCAGGGAACCCTCCTGAATATGAAGATTGAACCGGAGATGTTAAACAGTGAAAATGGTATCATGCAGATGATGGCACTTCTTAAGAGTATGTGCAGCCTTGGAATTTTCCATGTACGGTTTAATGTAATCGACAGAGAGACCTTGCTTGCCGCACAGGAAAGACCGGAAGAATACAGAGGACTTCTCATCCGTGTGGTAGGGTATACGGCATATTTTACGGAACTTGGGAAGGATGTACAGGATGAGATCATTGCCCGGACGGAACAGGAATCGTTATACGGCTGCAGTGTCGAATAAAAGAATAAAAGAAAATCTGGTGAAGGTAGACGCAGAATTTGCCGAAGATATCCATATCCGGATTCCGGTGATCCCGACAGTTAATATGAACGAAAACAATATGAAGGACATAATAAAGTTTCTAAGTAATTTGAAACACATCAAAGATATTGAATTACTTCCATATCACAGACTAGGGTTAGAGACGTATGAACGATTGGGAAGGGTCTACGAGCTGAAAGATGTGGAAATACCGGATATGGAAATGCTAAAGAAAATGGCGGAAGTTATCAGAGCGGAAGATCCGGAAGCTGCAGTAAAAGTAAAAGGTGAATAAATACTGGAAAGAGTAAAAATAAAGAGAAGGGAAGAAATACTATTCCTTCTCTTTATTTTATATTCACCAGATTTGAGAATATATGTTATGATATTTTCAGACGACAATAAGGAGGAAAGAATGAATGAAACTGGCAGTATTTTTTCCGGGAATAGGTTATCATTGTGATAAACCATTATTGTATTATTCCAGAAAACTGGTGCAGGAATATGGGTATGAGAAGATTGTAACATTGAATTACACATATGATGGAAAGAACCTAAGAGGAAATGAAGAGAAGATGCGGCAGGCATTTGACTCTTTGTATATACAGGCGGAGAACAGTCTGAAAGAAATTGCATTTGACCAGTACGAACAGATTTTATTTATTTCGAAAAGCATCGGAACAATCATTGCTTCAGCATATGCTGAGGCACAACGGATACCATGCCGGCATATTTTGTATACACCATTAAAAGAGACCTATGCATTTGGACATGAAGCGGCAGTTGCTTTTATCGGAAACAGTGATCCGTGGAGTGATGTAAAGAAAGTAGCAGATCTTTCGGAAAAACAGAATGTAAAGATACACATATACGAAGGTGCAAATCATTCACTGGAGACCAAAAGTGTCAGAGACAATCTGGATATCTTGAAAGATGTAATGGAAAAAACAAGCAGATATATGGAGGAATCAAAATATGAAAGATATTAACTGGGCAGTACTTGGTACAGGAGTTATCGCAAATGAGATGGCCGTCGCATTAAAGAAGAATGGAAAGAATATATATGCCGTCGGTAACAGAACCTATGAAAAAGCAGTTGCATTTGGTGAAAAGTATGGCATCGGTAAAGTATATGCAGATTACAATGAGATGTTTACAGATCCGGAAGTGGATGTTATCTATATCACAACTCCTCATAATACACATAAGAAATTCATGAGACAGGCAATTGAGAATGGCAAACATATTCTGGTAGAAAAGTCGATCACACTTAACAGTGACGAATTGAATGAGATGGCAGCACTGGCAGAAGAGAAGCATGTCATCATCGGAGAAGCAATGACAATTTATCATATGCCAATCTATAAAAAATTAAAAGAACTTTTGGAGACCGGTGTATTGGGAAAAGTAAATCTTATCACGATGAATTTTGGAAGCTTCAAAGAATATGATATGAATAACCGCTTCTTTAACCGTAATCTTGCCGGTGGTGCAATGCTGGACATCGGGGTATATGCGCTTTCATTCATTCGTTGGTTTATGGATTCCAAGCCGGATCAGTTACTGTCTCAGGTCAAAGCAGCACCGACCGGAGTAGATGAACAGGCGGGACTTCTGCTCATGAACCCAGAAGGACAGATGGCAACGGTCATGTTGTCGCTTCATTCCAAACAGCCGAAGAGAGGAATGATCTCCTGTGAAAAGGGATATATTGAGATTATGGAGTATCCAAGAGCATGGGAGGCAAGAATTACATACGTAGAAACCGGCGATACAGAAGTCGTAAGAGCCGGGGAGAATGCCGATGCGCTTGCTTATGAACTTGCGGATATGGAAAAAGCGATAGCAGGAGATGAAGAATGCATGCATTTTGAGTATACAAAAGATGTTATGGATATGATGACGGAATTCAGAAAGTCATGGAAGTTTACTTATCCGGAAGAGGAATAGTAAAAGAAGCCCCCGACACAAGATATAAAATGTGCCGGGGGTTTTTGAACTTATAATTCGAATACGATTACTTCGCAGCTTTCAAGTGAAAGATGGGATTCGGTATTATAATTATGCTGCTTGTGCTGATTAGAAAGAAGAACCTGTTTTACCGGATAATCTAACGGAAGTTCGACAGATTCTTTTCCGAAATTAGCGGCGACCAGTATACGTGTATGTTCATCTTTCCGGTAATAGGCCATGACATCCTCTGTGTCCTGATAAGCAGGGAGAAATTTACCATAAGTAAAGACTTCTTTGTATGTTGGAGATTTTCGAAGCGCAATCAGTCTCCGGTAATAATTTAATATAGAGTCTGGATCTTGATCCTGATCAGCCATATTGATCTCTTTATAATTGTCATTTACTTTCAGCCAAGGAGTTCCTGCGGTAAATCCGGCATTTTCCTGATCATTCCACTGTACGGGGGTTCTGGCATTATCGCGGCTTAGTTTGCTGCAAGCCTTAAGTGCTTCTTTATCGGTAAGACCGGCATTCCTTGCAGTATGATATTGATCAATGGTATTGATGTCATTATATTCTTCGACACTGTTCCATACCGCATTTTGCATACCGATTTCCTGTCCCTGATAGATGAATGGGATGCCGCGGAGAAGGATACTGACGGTTCCGAGCATTTTGGTTCCGGCAGGATTCTGCGCATAATCTGGTAAGAAGCGGGATACACCTCTTGGTTCATCATGATTTTCAATGATATTGGCTTCCAGTCCGCAAGTTTGCACTCTGAGCTGGGAGTCAGAGATGGCTTTCCGCCATTCTTTAAAGTCTACGGGTGGGGCATCGTACCATCCGTGTTCCCCTTCACTGAGTATGTGAGCACTGAAGTCAAAGATTGTGGAAAAATGACCATTTTCACCGATGAAGTCTGCAAGTTCGCCTTCTTTCATGTTGAACACTTCACCGACAGTAAAGGCATCGTATTTCTGGAAAGTATGTTTCTTTAAGTCCTCGAGAAAAATGCCGACACCATCTACGTTTTCTACCATCCTCCAGCAGTTTGCAAGCCCATCCGGTCCGTCCGGATCAAGATCTGAAAAAGTCAGGTCTTTCTTTATATTTATGATCGCGTCAATACGGAATCCGGCGAGACCCTTTTCAAGCCACCAGTTCACCATTTCATAAAGCTTCTTTCTGACTACCGGATTCTCCCAGTTAAGATCCGGCTGCTCTTTTGCGAACATATGAAGGTAGTACAGATCCGTTCCCGGAACCGGTTCCCAGCAGCTTCCGCCGAAGTAAGAACGGTAATTGCTTGGTGGATTTCCATTCTTTCCCTTGCGGAAATAAAAATAATCGGCATATTCGCCTTCCGGATCTGCCAGTGCTTTCTGGAACCATTCGTGTTGATCAGAACAGTGGTTGATAACCAGATCCATAATGATGTACATATCTCTTTTCTTTGCTTCTGCAAGCAGTTCTTCGAATTGTTCCATTGTACCGAATTCTTCTGCAATTGCATAATAATCGGAAATGTCGTATCCCTGGTCTACAAAAGGGGATTTGTAGATTGGAGAAAGCCAGATGATATCAATTCCCAGTTCTTTTAAATAATCTAATTTGGAGATGATTCCGCCAAGATCGCCGATTCCGTCTCCGTTTGTATCCAAAAAGCTTTTTGGATAAATTTGATAGGCAACTTTGTCATGCCACCATTTTTTCTTCATGATTTATAAAACCTGTCTGTTACGGAGAATTGTCGTAACACCTTTCTTTTTTCAATAATGGTTGCAAGTATCAATTATAGAAGTACTGAATGAGAATTTCTTGTAATATGATATTGCAATATGATACAATACTTGCATTTTGAAGAATTCAGAAAAAATGTTACCAGACATGCCGGTAACATTTTTTGTCAATATAGGAATTATAAACTTGCTTCGACGAGAACAGCAACAGCCATTGTGTCATCTTCTGTAAATCCCTGTGCACAGGTAAGAATTGTCTGTACATAGTCCTTTGAAAGATCAAGTTTGTGGGAGATGACGTCCATGTCATATCCTTCCTGATTCAGAGCAGTTACATTCTTTACATCCATACGGATCTGTTCCATTGATAAATTAGCATCCATTTCGTATATCCTCCTGTAAATTCACGAAATTTCTTTCTTATATTATATTTTCACTTTTATTTTCTAAGTTCTAATATTTTATCGAGCAGATGGAAAGCGACCTCTTCTTTGCTCATCAGTTCCAGTTCAAATACTTCATTTTGCGTGATCATCGTAACAATATTTGTATCGGTTTCAAATCCGGCACCTTGTTCCTTCAGATTGTTGGCAACGATCATATCCAGATTCTTTTTTCATAAGTTTTTTTCTTGGAATTTTCCCAGCATATTTTGTGTTTCCATAGAAAACCACATAAGAACTGATGGGGTTCCTTGTGCTCGCCGAGATACTTTAAGATGTCATCAGTACGTTCCAATGGAATAGACATGACATCTCCCTCTTCTTTTTGATCTTTTCATCTGCAACATTACAAGGCCTGTAGTCTGCAACGGCAGCAGCCTTGATTATGATGTCCATGTCATGACTTCTGGAAGTTACTTCTTCATACATATCTTTGGCTGATATGACAGGAACGGTATTAACAAAAAGCGGTGCATCAAGAGCGGTACGCCCGGTTACCAGTGTGACATCAGCGCCGCGGAGCATGCAGGCTTTTGCAATACTGTAACCCATTTTACCGGATGAATGGTTTGTGATATAACGGACTGGATCAATGGCTTCCTGTGTCGGTCCGGCTGTGACAAGTACTTTCATACCGGCCATATCCTTTTCATGTGCAATGGTTTTGCATATGTACTGGAATAAGGTCTCGGGTTCCGGCATCTTTCCGGCTCCGCTGTCACCGCATGCCAGGTGTCCGCTGGCAGGAGTGATCACCTCCATGCCATAATGCTTCAGCAATTCAATATTATCCTGTGTGACAGGATTCTCATACATTGCGGTATTCATGGCTGGTGCAATGATCTTTGGTGCACGGCTTGCAAGAACGGTAGTTGTCAGCATATCATCGGCGAGACCATGCGCAAGCTTTGCCATGACATTAGCAGTTGCCGGTGCGATCATGACAATGTCTGCAAGTTGGGCAAGTGCAACGTGCTCTACTTTAAATTCAAAATTTCGGTCAAATGTATCTGTGATACATTTATGTCCTGTCAGAGTCTCAAAAGTAATTGGATTGATAAAATTGGTGGCGTTCTTAGTCATGATGACATGAACGTCAGCGCCTGCTTTTACCAGAAGACTTGTAAGTGTTGCAATTTTATAAGAAGCAATACCTCCGGTCACGCCAAGCAGGACATGTTTTCCTTTTAACATAAGTATTCATCCTCATTTCAATGTTCAAATAAAATAATACAATTATAATCACTATATCGCTTTTTCTTCATTCTTGCAAGCAATTAGTAATAAAAAATACATAGAACCTGCAGGAAAAGACGAATCATAGTAATAACTGTGAAAAATAAGCAGATTGTATGGATTTTTTATACTTGTTTGGCAGTTCCCGGAATGCTATAATCGGACTCGTAATTGTATTGTATCCCGGTCACCGGGAATGATAACAAGGAGGAAAATTAAATATGAAGACAAAGAAACATGACACTAGTTGGATGGTCAGTGTTGCACTTATGGCAGCGATCGTAATCGTTCTGGCGAACACACCGCTTGGAATGATACAGCTTCCGATCATTAAGGCAACAACTGTACATATTCCGGTAATTCTTGGAGCAATTTTGTTAGGACCTGCAGCAGGCGCAATCCTGGGCGGTGTATTTGGCATCTGTTCACTGATCAGTAACACGATGGCACCGACACTTTTATCATTTGCGTTCTCGCCGTTTATGAGTACTACAGGAATACCAGGGGCAATAAAAGCAGTCTGGATTTCAGTAGGATGCAGGATATTAATTGGTGTGGCAGCAGGATGGCTTTGGATTCTTTTTTCAAAACTGAAAGTAAATAGTATCATCGCACTTCCAATCGTGGGATTTGCAGGAGCAATGGTTAATACTATCACTGTAATGGGAAGTATCTATATTCTTTTTGCAAAACAGTATGCAGAAGCAAAAGATGTGGCAGTCAGTGCCGTATGGGGACTGGTAATGGGAACTGTTACAGCATCCGGAATTCCAGAGGCGATTGCAGCAGCAATTTTGGTTCTGGCAATCGGAAAAGTATTACTTGGTGTATTTCGAAAAATGATATTGGAAATGTTGCGAAAGCAAATGTATAGAGGAAAGAAGACCTTCCGGCTCAAGAAAGAGAGCCGGGAGGTCTTCTTTTGCTATGTATTTATAAGAAAGAAGCTGCCAGTGACTGGTTCTGTAGATACGAAAAAACAGAATTTTGCATAAAAAATGAAAAAATTGAAAAATTTTGTTGACAGATGTATGATTAATATGGTATAAATAATGAGTGATCAGCGATGATGTACAACAAATAGAATATAGGGGATTGGTCAAGTGGTATGATAGGGGTCTCCAAAACCTTTGGCGGGAGTTCGATTCTCTCATCCCCTGCTCCTATGAAAGAGCGGAAAAGCCTTAATTTATAAGGTTTTCCGCTCTTTTTGCGTTATAAAAATAAATTTTAGATATCGACCATAATATAAATCGGCATGCGTTCGAAAGAAGCTGTCGGTGACGTGCTCTGGGTAAATACTTCGGCTTTGCAATCGGATAAAAATAATGTTATAATATTCATAGTGATTTGAGCTGAGGATATGACGAATCTATCGTAAGGAGGACATGGAGGATGAAAGAAAAGATAATACAAGGTGGAATTGTAAATGGAGAGAAGATGCTGGTATGTCCAACTTGGGAAGATGAATTTCAAAAAGGCAATTCACAAGACCGGAGGCTGCTTCCGGATTAGCATGGATTATTCGGCTGTAGATGTTTCCTGGTGGAAAGAACTGGAAAAGATTGCCGAAAGTATGGCTATACATTGGATTCCGAATCGCTGGAAATCATTCAGGAATATGTACAGAAGTATAAAAAGTATGAAAATCATTTCTGGGAATATGGAAAGAAGATTATTACATTCGAACAGTTCAGCAGGATGTTGAGTAAAAAAGCCGGTATACAGCCGAAAGAGGCAAAGGAATATGTTGTTGCAAATCTTCAGAATCTGGAACATAAGGAGATTTTTTGGAGGCGTTGTTATTTTTCACTGCAGCTTATCAAGTCTGAGAAGGGACTGGAAGGAACTCAGTGGACAAAGCCAACCTGCGATTTTTATAAAAAAAGAATTTGAAAAGATGATTGTGAACGAGGAATATTAAGACATTAAAAAGTGGGGAGTCGGGAATACTGGTTTTCCACTTGTTTTATATCGCCATGTGTTCGTAAGAAGGAGAAATAATAAAAAGATGGAATTATGGGATATTTACGATGAGAACAAGGAACGTACAGGACGTACAATGAAACATAATGACTGGAATATGAAGCCGGGGGAATTCCACCTGACGGTTCTTGGAGTATTAATGAGACCGGATGGAAAATATCTGATCACCCGAAGGAGAATGGATAAAGAATGGGCAGCAGGATGGTGGGAAGTGCCTGGAGGCGGTGTACGCGCCGGAGAAGATTCGAAAGATGCAGTGATCCGTGAGATTAAAGAAGAGACGGGAATTGATGTAACGAATGCAGAAGGCGGATATGCATTTTCTTATAAGAGAGTGAATCCGGAAGAGAAAAATAATTATTTTGTGGATATTTATAAATTTGTGCTGGAGTTTGATGAATCAGATGTAAAGACACAGGAAGAAGAAGTGTCTGGCTTTGCGATTGCGGATTTGAATGAGATTAAGAGATATGCTGATGAAGGAATTTTTCTTCATTATGACAGTATCAGACAGGCGTTCGAAGAATAATTATATGGAGAGTAAGGGGCTGACTGTATGAATGATGAGGACCGGATTCTGGAAGACATCAAAGAAATACTGAAAGAACTGGATGAACAGGGGCGTATGAAATATACACAGAGATATATGCAGCACAGTGATATATCCGTGTATAAGCATTGTATCAGTGTAGCGTACACAAGTGTGGAGCTTGTAGAAAGATTTTCCCTAAATGTAAATAGAAAAGAGCTGATCAGAGGTGCGCTCTTGCATGATTATTTTTTGTATGACTGGCATGAAAAAAATGCGGGACACAGATTTCACGGTTTTATCCATGCAGGACGTGCGCTTCAAAATGCAAAAAATGATTTTGAACTGACCAGACGGGGAAGAAAACATCATTTCGCGGCATATGTTTCCTCTTAATATCGTTCCACCAATGTGTAAAGAAGCCTGGCTGGTATGTCTGGCAGATAAGATCTGTGCATCGAAAGAGACCATCGTCAGAAGAATTCATATAAGAAGATATAAGAAATAAGTTGACTTACTATATATCCTACTACTATAATAGGGATTGCGCTGTGAAACGGTGCGAAGAGTGAATGATAAGTCAAGAATACGGACAGAAAAAATATAAAGTATGAGTGGAGGAAAAGCTATGTTAAATCAGTTTTCCAGAACGCAGCTTCTTTTAGGAGCTGATAATATGGACAGACTTTCGAATGCAAAGGTTGCAGTTTTTGGAATCGGCGGTGTTGGTGGATATGTTGTAGAAGCACTTGCAAGAAGCGGTGTCGGTTCGTTTGTATTGGTAGATGATGACAAAGTATGTCTGACGAATATTAACCGTCAGATTATTGCAACAAGGAAGACGGTTGGAAAATATAAAGTAGATGTGATGAAAGAAAGAATCCTTGAGATTAATCCGGACGCAGATGTAGAAGTAAGGAAATGTTTTTATCTTCCTGAGAATGCACATGAATTCCCGTTTGAAGAATACTCTTACGTGGTAGATGCAGTAGATACGGTAACGGCAAAGATTGAGATCATTATGCGTGCAAAAGCCGCAGAAATTCCGGTTATCAGTTGTATGGGAGCCGGTAATAAACTGGATGCATCGGCATTTCAGGTGGCAGATATCTATAAGACGAAGATGTGTCCGCTTGCAAAGGTTATGCGAAGAGAATTAAAGGCACGTGGCGTAAAGAAACTGAAAGTTGTATATTCAGAAGAAAAGCCGGTACGTCCGCTGGAAGATATGAGTATCAGCTGCAGACAGCACTGTGTATGTCCTCCGGGAACGGACAGAAAATGTACCGAAAGAAGAGACATCCCGGGAAGCATTGCATTTGTTCCGTCGGTTGCAGGACTGATTCTTGCAGGGGAAGTGGTAAAGGATCTGACAATTAACCAATATGGACGCGGGGACGAATAAAAACGGATATCTTTTGACATTTTTCGCAAATGCATTATAATAGAGAAGGTAATGTTCTATTTGTAGATTGAGGAGGTTATCAATATGAAAAAAAATAGAAGAAACAACTCAAGACCGGCAGCAATCGCAACTGCAAAAGACACAACTAAGGCAATCGAGACAAGAGCAGGTGTATTGAAAGAGGCAGAAGACGTGAAGAAAGAAGCAAAGACAAGCTTTTATCTTCAGTATATGGGTAAAGAGATCAGTACAGAAGAGATTACAAAAAAAGTGCATGAAGTATGGACAAAAGAGTATGGTAAGAGTGTGGAAGAAATCAAAACTCTGAATGTATATCTGAAACCAGAAGAAGCTGCAGCTTATTATGTAATAAATGAAGAGACAACAGGCAAAGTTACTATTTAGTGATTGGCCGGATTGACTGTGAACAAAAATAAGAGGAGCGTTTCCGTGTGTATGGAAATGCTCCTCTTATTTTTGTACCACTATATTGCAAAAAAAGAACACAGGCAGTCGGTTGAAAAGAAGAATTTAGCCGCAATAACGGGTAATATCTTCTTCAAGATGATCAATCTGTTCCGTGAGATTGTGAAGCTGTTCATCAGAAAGAGATTCCAAAATCGCTTTCATATCTGCAGCAATTTTAGAAGGATTATACGGTACTTCTAATGCGAAATCACTGTAAGCACGGAGCTTTTGAAAATAAGTATTTGTTTCAGGTTCTTCTTTTCCAGCGCGGCACATCTGATACATGGTGACACAATCAGTGGCAGCCTGGTCGGTGCATTTCTTGCAGATCCATTTTCCAAGATAATAATAATTGTTCCCGATCTGATAAAGAAAGCCCGGAAGCTTTAAGATTCGTTCTGATAACATAGTGAAGTCCTCCTTTTCTTATCTATTAGTATCCCGTTGTTTGATACAAAAGTCAAGTGGGATTCTGGTATTAATATCATTATAAAAAGTAAAACAGATTCTTTGCAAATCACCGGAATGTATCGTATAATAAACAGCAGTATAAAAAATAGTGAAGGAAAGAATTCATGTAAATATATTTAGGACATGTATATATGGAGAGTGTGAATGATATGAGGATTAAGAATGGTTTAATGCTGCTTCTTACAGCTTTTATCTGGGGAACAGCATTTGTAGCACAGAGTGTGGGGATGGATTATCTGGAACCGTTTACATTTAATGGAGTAAGAAGCCTGATTGGAGGAGCGGCACTTTTGCCATGTATCTGGATCTTGCAGAAATTAAATGGAAGATCGAAAGATACAGGCACGAAAAAGGATCTGCTCACGGGCGGATTGGCCTGTGGTGTGTTACTGTTTGCGGCAAGCAGTCTTCAGCAGATCGGTATTAAATATACGACAGCGGGAAAGGCCGGATTTATTACCGCTTTTTATATCGTGATCGTTCCGGTGATGGGAGTTTTTCTTCATAAAAAGATAGGCTGGAAGATATGGCTGGCAGTAGTGCTGGCGGTTGCGGGACTTTATTTTCTGTGTATTACAGAGTCGTTTTCTGTTGGCAAAGGAGATATTCTGGTATTTTTATGCGCACTTGTATTTGCGGTACATATCCTGGTGATCGATCATTTTGCACCTAAGGTAGATGGTGTGAAGATGTCGTGTATACAATTCTTTGTCTGCGGAATTTTGTCCGTGCCATTTATGTTTGCATTGGAGACACCAAAGATAACAGCTGTAATGACTGCATGGATGCCAATTTTATATGCCGGGGTATTATCTTGTGGAGTTGCTTATACACTACAGATACTGGGACAGAAAAATGTAAATCCGGCGGTGGCATCACTGCTTTTAAGTCTGGAATCGTGTTTTTCTGTACTGGCCGGCTGGATTGTGCTGGGAGAAAGACTGTCAATAAGGGAAATGTCGGGATGTATATTGATGTTTGCTGCAATTATCCTGGCACAGGTTCCTGAAAAGAAAAAGAGATAAAAGGGAGAAAATCAGATGCGTTTTGTAATTCAAAGAGTAACAGAAAGTAGTGTAAAAGTAGATGGTGAAGTGATAGGAAAGATCGGGAAAGGATTCATGGTCCTGATCGGAGTTGCGGATTCGGATACAAAAGACACAGCAGATAAGATGTTAAAGAAGATGTTAGGACTTCGCATTTTTGAAGATGAGAATGGAAAGACGAATCTTTCGCTGGATCAGGTAGGAGGAGAGTTGCTTTTGATTTCTCAGTTTACTCTGTATGCGAACTGTAAGAAGGGAAACCGGCCAAGTTTTATAGAAGCAGGGAAACCGGATATGGCGGAGGAGATGTATGAATATATCATCAGTAGGTGTAAGGAACAAGTAACGGTAGTTGAACGGGGGAAATTTGGCGCAGATATGAAAGTAAGTCTTGTAAATGACGGTCCGTTTACCATTGTACTTGATTCAGAAAAGTTATAATCAAAGGGCAGAAGAATCTTCAGGGACAAAAGTTGTTCCGGAGATTCATTTTTTAGTTATATAACTAATTAAATATTTGTTAAAATGACGGAATGATTATTAAATAAATATAAAAACATTGACATTACTGGTGAAAATGACTAATATAATCGTTAGACATCTAATTAATTGGGAGAGGAGAAATAATATGCACAAAGAGATGGAATCATCTGTGTTCTTTTCGATATTCCAATTGATGCAGTTCATGAAATATCAGGGAATGAAAAGAATGGAAGAACTGGACATCAAGCCGAGTCAGGCAGGAATATTATTTTCACTGAAATGCTGGGGAGAACAGTCACAGAGACAGCTCGCACAAAGAGTTGGGATTACTCCACCGTCTATGACAGTCGCACTTCGCAAGATGGAAGAAAAAGGTTATGTAAGCCGTAAGACGGATGAGAAGGATCAGAGGATTACAAGGATACAGCTTGCTCCGAAAGGGGAAGAATGTATAGATGGAATACGCTGTGTCCTTACAGAGATGGAAGAAATAATCTATCAGGGGATATCAAGAGAAGAGGTACTTCTGATGAAGCGTCTGCTTACAGAGATGAAGAATAATCTTCTGGAGTCTAAGGATTTCAAAGGAGTGGATATGCAGACCATTATGGAAAAAACACATCCTTCTATGAAACATATGTAGGAACTGTTTTGATATAAATAGGACAGAAAGGAAAGGCATAAAAGATATGGGAAAATTATTAAAATTTCTGAAACCGTATGCAGGT
>ENA-OQBL01000688-OQBL01000688.1-human-gut-metagenome-genome-assembly--contig:-NODE-688-length-16407-cov-4.124509_pt1 | contig 16407 bp, 10 predicted proteins | sample MGYA00242747_ERZ504553 | MGnify/ENA primary metagenome ERZ504553 (study PRJEB26092, sample SAMD00036240) | human gut metagenome | host: Homo sapiens | study: EMG produced TPA metagenomics assembly of...
GAACACAAATAATACCAACGAACAACCAATTTCATGCAATTTGTATCCTAATCCTCCTTCCAGCGCACTTTATTGATTTTAAATAATTCCTGTTTTTACAAGCTGTTCAGCAAATCCACTTTACCCTCGTTCACTAATTTCAAAATCAATTCTCCAAACAGCGTATTCTGCCAAGCAAACCATGCACGGGTAAAGTTAGTGGGGTCATCCTTGTGGAAAGACTCGTGCATGAATCCCGTACCGGCATCCGTATCCATCAGCATTTTGATACAAATCTTTATCTCCTCATCATTCTGGCTGGTGAATGCCTTCATCATGATACTCATAGGCCATACCATATCATAACCAATGTGCGGACCTCCGATACCTTCACCGGCTTTACCTTTAAAAAAGTAAGGGTTGCTGCCACTCCACACAAAGCGGCGTGTATTCTGATAGATAGGATCGTTTACGTCCACATCACCCAAATAAGGCATAGCAAGAAGGCTGGGTACATTGGCATCGTCCATTAACAGATGATTGCCGAATCCATCTACTTCAAATGCATAGATTGTCCCAAACTCAGGATGATTGTAAGTGGCATATTTCTTCAGGGCTGCCTCCACTTCGGCTGCCAAATCGGTGCATTCTTTGGCCAAGGATGTTTCCTTGTTTACTTCCGTCAGAATTTCAGCAGCCTTTCTCAGAGAAGAGACAGCGAAAAGTTGGAAGGGACCAGGTACTGAAGCGTAGTGGCATCGTCCGATGGGCGGAAAGCGGAAACAATCAGTCCCACCGGTTTGACCGGAGCACCCAAGCCGTCGTTATTCAGCGTATCCAGAGCACGTTCCGTCTTACGTTGGAAACGGTAAGGGCCTACACCGTCCTTACGCTGCTGTTCCTTGAAAGTCTTCAGGATAGCAGTAATTGCCTTCATCCATTCACCGTCGAAGATACTGCTGTCACCAGTTACTTTCCAATACTGGTAAGCCAGACGAAGCGGGTAACAAAGAGAGTCTATCTCCCATTTGCGCTCGTGCAGTTCGGGCTTCATATCTGTCAAGTCAGTCATCCAGTTGCCACCCGTAGGTCCGTCGTTGAAAGCATTGGCGTACGGATCAATGTTGATGCAAAGGAACTGACGGCGAATGACACCTTCGAGCATCTCTTTCAATTGCGCATCATTGTTGGCTAACTGCACATATGGCCACACCTGCGCACCGGAGTCACGCAGCCACATAGCATGGATGTCACCGGTATAAACAAAAGTATCGGTTTACCGTCCAGCATGCGAAAGTGTACAGTAGTGTCAAGCGTATTAGGAAAGCAATTCTCAAACATCCACGCCAACTTAGGATTGGTAAGCAGTTTCTTCACGCGAACAATCTCAGCTTCCACCGCTTTTGAGGTGAAAAGGCGTTTCTTCATTTTTGGACGATTGCTCTTGTAAGCAGCAGTCATCTGAGCATAGTTCTCCACACAAGTGTTGTCACCTTTCAGGATAAAAGTGTCTGCCTTAGCATAGCCTTGCATACAGAGCATGGCAACAGCGCACAAGGTAATGTTTCTCTTTTTCATTTGGTCTGATTCGTTTTAATTATAAAGACTGATTAGCGAACACGGCCAAACGCGCGTACATCTCTACCATGGCGGCTTGTGTCAGCAGCCATTTACGATTGTCGCGGCTCTTGCCGGTGAAATCAGTATTGAAAAGGCCGTTATCTTCACGGGCATGCGTCCAAGCATAGTCCAGACTGCGGGCAAAGGAATCAAGATAAACCTTGTTACCGTCCACCTGATAGAGTTCCATAAAACCACGCAACATAACGGCGGTGAACCACACATCACCCTTCTTCAGCATATGGAACGGTTCTCCCTGTCCGGGGGTGAATTCCATGAAGAAATAATTATGACAAGCAGCAGCAATCGCTTGCGCATCCTTCAGATACTGCCCATTACCGGTAAGCTGATAGAGCAAAGCAGCCGACTGCATCATCTGACCGCTGTTATAGGCAAATTTGGCACGTCCTATCTCACCGTCCAAACGCATGTTGTCGAAGTAAAGGCAGTCTGTTGTGTCCTGCAATGTTGCTTTAGTCCACTCGTACAAACTCTTCCCTTTCTCAAAATAGGAGCTGTCTTGCGTAGCCTTGAAAAGTTTCAGGGCAAAGACGGAACCAGGGGCGTTGGAACAAGTGTTCTTTGATTCCTTCTTCTGTTCGCACCAATAGATACCTCCTCCCAAACAATCGTCCATACCGCTTTCTATAAACTTCCAGATAAGCTTGGCGCTCTGCAGATAGTTCTCTTGGCTAGTCATCAGATAGACGTCTGTGAAGTCAATGCCGAGCCACACGTTGTCATCGTAAAAGCGGTCGGACAACGGAGCGTCCTTGATGTAAGAAGCATACGCTTCGGGCATACGACGAGTATCGAAATATTCAGCAAGTCCCGGAAGCACTTTCTCATCAAGCAACTTCTGATAGTTCCCGAAATCTTTCTTGTTATCTTTAGTGGCCTCCATCAACGCATTCACTGCGGAGAAGGTACCGGAATAAGGCCACAAATAAGAGTAGAGATTGGGACGGTTCTTTTGTTCCTCGGAAGCCAGATAAGTAGCGGTATAGCCTTCCACGTCCGAAGGATAATTCTCACGCAACAGACAAGTGCCCGGTGCGGAATAGTGAGCATATAAGGAATCAAGTGTTTGTGTAGATCTGACCAGCATTGCGTTATCTGCCACAGCCGGTTCTTTCTGTGTCTTGCATCCGGTTACTGCCAAGGCGCATGCCAATAGGCAGAGGAGTGCTTTCTTGGAATTTTTCATCTTTTTTCTACGGCATTAAATTGTTCGACTTGTTTTTCACTCCGTTGCAGGAGTCTTCTTTTATATAATATATAAACCCTATTAAAAACGATTGCAAAAATAGACAGTAAGGTTAAAAGCCAACTATAAATCCGTGACATAACCGTCCACATTCCGGACATGGCAGAATTCTAAAACAAGTTTGTCACAAAACAGACACACCGTTTCCCCCATACTTCGGAAACATCATTTCCCAACAACTGGAAATTCTGAAATACGCAGGGTTGTACAACCGTAGGGTATCAGCGTGATTTCTTGCTCTCCTCCTTCGGCACTGCCACAGAAAGAGAAAGGCTGGGGCCCTGCCATTTCATTATATACTGTCCAAGTAGGGATAAGACGAGCCTTCATCTTTATTTCAACCGGTGCATTTTCCTGATTCCAAGGAAAGTCCAATTGCTGTTTTTGGCTATTGATACTTACTTGGGCCACCTCGTTCATTCTGTTACGGTCAAAATCCACCAATCCGTAGTTCCATGGATCCGAAGAAGTCACCTGATAATAATAAGAACCATACCAACTATCCTTAAACTCTTTCTTTTCCCAATTTTCTTCCATTTTCAGGGCATATACCAACGGACCTCTTTCAATAGATACTGCGTTTTCATACCAAGTGCTAGTAAAGACCTCCATGGGCAGATACAGTTCAATCTTATCATTCCGCTTCCATATACGGTCTACGATAGCTATTTTCCCACCTTTGACAGTTTGCTCCATCTTTCCATTTACCCGTATTTCAGCTTGCTTGCACCACTTCGGAACACGCAGGTGAAATGGAAATTTTCACTTGTTTCACCTTATTTCTCACCTCTTTAATGGTAAAAGTTATCTGATGATCCATCGGATAGTAAGTATCTTCACTGATAACCACCGGTACATTATCACCCACATTGGCTGTTACTTCCGACGGAGAATAGACAATGGCTGCAATGCCGTTATCAGGTGTGGCATACCATAGGTGCTGTGTAAATTTTGGCCAACCTTGGTGCATATTCGAAAAATCAACATGGGTATCCAGTCAGAGTGCCAAAAGGCAAGGTCTGTTCCTTCATGATCCTGGTCGAAGTTGCGACGATGGCGTGTTACCATCACCTGATTCGGTTGCTGGAAATATTGCTTAGTCATAAAGTCATCGGATATTTGGGCTGGTAAAGCATTAAAAGCAATGCGTTCCAAATGGTCGGCAAAGTCTATGTCTCCTGTAATCTCCACCATTTTTTCCAGCGAGTACATCAACTCTACGGCCGAATACAACTCCGAGCCTTGTGTAGGATTGTTTCCATGCAAAGCCTCATCGCCTCCATACATGCCTTGCGGCTGTCCGTGGAACCGGCGAATATCTCGAAAGCCTTCCTTGACAGCATCAATATATTTCCGGTCGGTATCTTGCTGATAATAAATAATCGGTTCTTTGATGCCTTGTGCCAAATTAACACAGTGTATAGTGCAGGGTCTGCGCAAGTCTCCCCTATCTACCATATCTATGAAACTGAAACTCTGCCGGTGCAGCAAATGCCCCAATTCAAGCAAAAAATCCTCCCCCGTAAGATTATAAAGCCAATATACAGCTTGCAAATTGTCACAAGCACGGAATTCTGCCCAACTGCTCCAGTGTCCTAAAGGTTTTTGCGGCAAGGTATTCAGTTGATAACGGAAATATTTTGTCATAAAAGCGACGACTCTCTTATCGTTCGTTGCCGAATAATACTGCTGTAGGATTTTCAGCACGACCATACGCGGCCACCAGTCTTGCGAGTTATCACGTTGCAGTCCAGGCTCTCCCGGATAATCTTTTTCAGGACCGAAGAATCCGTCCTCACGCTGGCTCTGCAAAGCCCATTCTATCCAAGGTTGCACTTTGGCTTTCAAGACATCATCATCCAGTATATACGCCAAAGGAAGTAGACCGTCTATCCAGTATGGACCGCGTTCCCACTGGTCTCCATCACCACCTAACCAACCATTGCGTTTGCCCATAACCGAAGGGTAAAGAACATCCATCTGACCACTGGCGCCATTTTTCTGACGAACCAGCATTTCGTGCAACCAGCCTTTAGGTTTGATACTGCCTAAAGGAAGTTCCATTAAGGGCTTACGGAGTAGAGGATAGCGATTATTCTTGTAGTTTCCTTCTACTACCTGGCTCAAAAGAGCATCCACTTGTTTCTCCGCCTCAGGCGTAAACCACTTTTGAGCAGATATTGTAAAGAGATTAGCAGCTAATAAACATACAACAGCAAATATTTTAATTTTCATTTTTCAAGGTATTTGTTATTTCCAATAAATTTACTTCAATAGAGTTGTTAACTTACTCACATTAAGCACTTACACCTGAGAATCATCAGATCCTTGTGTCTGTGGTGACAGACACAAGGATCTGAAAAATGGGAATATAATAACTGTTTATTCGTATACTTCCATTTCATAAATGCGCACATCTTTACCAGAAGCCGATTGCATGGGCTGTGTCACTAAAAGACGCAGGTAGCGAACACTTTCAGACTTATTTAGCGTGCGATTCAGTACATTCTTACCATTACCAGAAACATAGTCCAGTGTGCGCCATTCACCATTCTTGTCGCTCTTACCTTGCAGAAAGCAGGAGGAAGTGACGTAGGAATGGTTTTCGCCGGCAGCGTTCAGTAACTTCCAGCCATTAATGCTTCTTTCACCGCCCAAATCAAAGTCTACGTAGTGGGGCATTTCAGCAATAGCACACCACTTTGTGTTTTCGTCGCCATCTACCATGAAAGCCGGCTTCTCTTTCTCGTTCACATAGCTTGAATAGCCCATTACCATGTCCTGCTTCAGAATGTTCACTCTCTCTGTGGAGCTTTCCGTCTGATAGCGATTGCACTTGTTTGCCGTACGGAACAGTTCGGAAGCGGGACAAACAGAAGTAGCAGCAACATCAGTCAAAGTGGCGGCAAAAATAACAATATCCTTATTATCGGGCAATACCACCTCAGTAGCCTTTTCTGGCAGGTCTATTGCGAACTTAAACATGTAAGTGAACTCATACGGCTGATCGCCTTCACCGGAATGGCGGTGCGTACCCACATAGGCAACTTCAGCATCTTTCAGATAACCTTCCGTATGTCCGGTGTGCCCCCACTGACCGATGAAGCCAGTATAAGAAGGAACAATGACTTCCTGCACATACTTGCCTACGCGGAATATCCCCTTCACATCTTTATCAGAAGCGGCAGCAGCAAGGATATAGAGTCTGTTATAAGTACAGTCGGCGGGCAGTTTCAGTACATTGCCCTTGCAAGCCATACCATTCAGCTCTTCACGTGTCTCCAATTTGAAAGGCACTCCATGCACATTCATCTCGGCAGGTATCAATTCAGCAGCATAAGAATAACCAGACTCAAAGTTGGCAGCAGCCTTGAACTCGTTCCAACTGAAGCACTTCTTATCATAAACAAGGGGCAATGGTTCGGCCACCGTCTGCACCTTTTTATTGGAAGCAAAACGTACCTTGTAGGTCTTAATGCTGTTTGGATTGACTGACACTTCCAAGCGATTTCCACTGAATGTAGCCTTACCGATGGTCTTTTCCGTACCATCTGCTTCTACGCAGCCACAAGGTTGTCGCAAAGACAATCGAGGCTTTCTGCGACCTGCTTGCCTGCGGCTTCATTACACGCGTACCACATATTCATCTGAACTTTCGGCTTTCTTAAGGCTTTAATAAGTACTTCCGGTTATCGGAAAAAGCCAATGAATAGCTCTTACCTAATTCGCCGCGATGCTTTCCAACAACGAACGCCTTGATGCGCTGGTTCAGCAACTCAGCATTCTCGCGGGTTTGAACTACGTCCAAAGCGCCCACATGACCTACCAAGCTGTAAGTAAAGGTATGGTGACCGAAGTCCTGACGATCTTGATAAGCATAGTTCTTTTTTGTCTTCGGAGTGTGCAGCAAAGTGAGACGCAAGGTATTGTTATCAGGCTTGTCCCAGCCATATTTGCTGTCGTTCATGATGGAAACGCCATAAGAGCCGTTAGCGTCCGTCAAATCTGCCCAATATTGAGCGTATACTTCGTAAGCGGTCAAGATGTTGTTTCCTCTCTGCACGCTGCCTACGCCCAAGTCGTAAGTGGCCACCTCATTATTCAAATTGAGGGGAAACTCAGCCTTCAACAGAGCGTTGGTAGACTGCCAGTCCACTTCGTTAGTAAAGTCAATGCGGTGGGCCAATACACCTTCATACAAATGGATGTACTGGCGGAAAAAAGAATCATCGTGACGTTTCTCCACGCAGAGAGTCTTACGTAATGCACCGTTTTCGCAAAGAGTCACTTTCACATCCTCGGTGATGGAAATAGGAGTAGCGTCCACAGTCTCTTTCAATATCTCCCATGCCGGCCATTCGAATGACTTGTTTTCAGTGAAGAGGGCTAAACGAATAGCCTTACCAGCCTTTACCAATTCCTTGTTGTTTCTCTTGTCGAACAGTGAAGTAATGTCACCGTTCTCATTCAATGTCAGTTTGTAGAACGAATTTTCAACACTTGCAGCTTCAACAGCAGACATCTCTTTTCCTTCGCCGGAGAGGCGGACATCGTAAACTGCGTATCCATTGGCGGGTACAGTGGCTTCTACTAACAAGCGGACCTTTCCATCAGTATATGAAACCAACTGAGAAACCACCAACTTGCCTTGTTCGTTATATACAGCTACACTTTTGGGAAAACGGGAAGCCTCCACTTCGATGGTCACCACATCTGCAGCCTTGAAGCCCGAAGCGTTATAGAGCACTACGGGAATCCCCTTGACACGAGTATCAAGCTTGCCTGCCACACTTCCCACAGAATGAGTCAGGATACCGGAGAACTGTTTCAGAGAGAGAAGTTCATCGTTCCAAGAAAATTCATAGGCACGGGGAATGCTGGTACCAGTCAAATCATCGTGGAATTGGTGGAATATGAAGCGCTGCCAAGACTCCGTCAGGCTCTTACCAGGATATTCGGCAACCCCCAAAAGGGCAGCAGCCACAGAAGCACGTTCAGCGGCATCACCCAAAAGTTCATTTTGACGATTATAGAGTTTCATAGCAGCCTGTGAAGTGTAGCAGCCGGTTCCATGAACGTCCATCAGCAATTCACCGTCAAATACGGGGAGCTCGGGATGGCTGCCATAAGGCTGGTAATCCTTGAACAACTGGTCACTGGCTGCACTGATAATCTTCAACGGACCGTCTCCCTTGATACCTTTCTCCACGGAAGCCACAGAAGCGATGGTAGGTGAACCGCCCACATCACCTGTTCCATAGTAGCGGTAAACGGTATTCAGGGGAGTGCATTTGGAGAGTTCCATCAAATATTCATTTTCTGAAAGGTCTTCATTATCCCAACGACGACCGTAATCATATCCGTGAGCCAGCATGACGGACGCTCCATCCACTCCTTTCCACAGTCCGATGGTAAAGGGATGCTTGCTCTTACCGTAGAAAGGATTGTTACGCCAATCCAGCTTCTGTGAAGAGAAACCTATCAGTCCACAATGGGCAGCAACAGTAGGCAATGTCCAACCGAATCCGAAGCAATCGGGAAGGAAGATGTCGGTACTTTCTACCCCCAGCTCCTTACGATAGAACTCCTGCCCCAGCATAATGTTGCGAATAAACGATTCAACAGACGGCACCAAAGTGTCGGTAGCATCCCAACTGGCCCCACTCACATGCCATCGACCTGCCTTTACAAAAGCCTTCATCAGTTCGTATTCACGAGGATAATATTCCTTCATCCAAGCATATTTCACTCCACCTTCAAAATTAAAGATATAGTCGGGGTACTGGTTCAAAAGGAAAAGGTTCTGATTCAAGGTATTCCAAACATAATCCTTAATAGTAGTCTGAATGTCCCAGTTCCACTGCGTGTCCAAGTGGGCATCTGCCACCATGTACGCTTTTGCTTTCTTCGGTGCAACGGTCTGAGCCGATAATTGTCCTCCTGCAACGGCCAACATCACGGCTCCCGCTATCAGATGGGTCTTCCCCATCAGTATTCGTCTCTTTTTCATGGTTTTGTTATTATTGTTTTTTCGTAAAAGATAATGTCAATTCGATATAAACCACCGCATTCTTTGTTATAAATGTGCTGCCTCCTCTAGCCGCAAACCGCTCTTTCACCTTCTCTCTTTAGCCTCCATCCGGCAACAATAGTTTTCTGACATGTGGAATGTTGGTAACAAAAATAGCCCATCCTTCACTCTCATACTGTACAGATTCGCGACATAGATATGTAAAAAGTCGTCTGTGGCATGATTTTATATATTTATGTCATAAATAGCATACATTTCCTACAGAATACAAACTACTTTTGTATATTGTAAAAATCCAAAAGCTAAGACATGAAAAAACAATTCCTACTCTCGGCAGTTCTCTGCCTCTCACTGACCGCTTTCGGACAGAAAGTACATCAACTGGCCTCACCCAGCGGAAACATCCGCATCTCAGTGGAGCTGACCGATCAAATCCAATATGATGTAACCCAAGGAAATCAAACACTGATGGACAACTGTGTCATTGGTCTGGAAACTGCCAACCACCAGCTGGGCATCCATCCTAAACTAAACAAAGTAGTACGCCAAAATGTAAACGAGGAACTGACTCCCATCGTACCCCTGAAATTCTCTACTATAACCAACCGCTACAACCAATTGCTACTGAAGTTTAAAGGAGGCTATTCAGTAGAGTTCCGTGCCTTTGATGACGGATTCGCCTACCGCTTCCTTACTGACCTGAAAGGCGAGCAAGAAATAATGAATGAAATCCTCCGCCTGAACTTTGTGGATGATTGCCTGCTACATCTTCAGCAACCTGACGGCTTTAAGACTTCCTATGAAGAAGAATATCGCCACCAAACAAGCAGCGAGTGGAAAAACTCCAATCGCATGGCTCTGCTTCCCCTTTTAGCCAGCACACCCAAAGGTGACAAAATCCTCATGAGTGAAACCAATCTGACAGACTATCCCGCCATGTTTCTGAAAAACGATGGACAAGGCGGCATTACCGCCGTCTTCCCCCGTCTGCCTCTTGAATTCGGAGAAGACGGTGACCGCAGTCTCAAGATTCTGAAAGAAGCCAACTGCATAGCCCGTACCGCAGGCAAGCGCAGTTATCCATGGCGTTACTTCGTCATTACCGACGATGACCGCAAACTTATAGAAAACACTCTATCCTATCGCCTCGCTGAAAAGAATGTCATAGAAAACACCTCTTGGATTAAACCAGGACTAGCCAGCTGGGAATGGTGGAACGGAGCCACACCCTACGGCCCCGACGTGGACTTCAAAGCAGGTTGCAACCTTGACACCTACAAATACTTCATCGACTTCGCATCCCACTACGGCGTAGAATATATAGTAATGGACGAAGGCTGGGCCATGAACACCCGCAACCCCTATAAACCCAATCCCTCGGTAGACATACACGAACTCATCCGCTACGGCAAAGAAAAAAACGTAGGCATTGTGTTATGGCTCACTTGGCTTACGGTAGAAAACCACTTTGACCTATTCGAAACTTTCGAAAAGTGGGGTGTGAAAGGCGTAAAGATAGATTTCATGGATCGTAGCGACCAATGGATGGTAAACTTCTATGAACGCGTAGCACATGAAGCCGCCAAACACCATCTCTTCGTTGACTTTCACGGTGCTTTCAAACCTGCCGGATTAGAATACAAATACCCAAACGTACTCTCCTACGAAGGCGTAAGAGGTATGGAGCAAATGGGCGGATGCCGTCCCGACAACAGTGTCTATTCCCCTTCATACGCAACGCAGTAGGAGCCATGGACTATACTCCCGGCGCCATGCTTAGCATGCAGCCTGAAGTCTACCATTCCGAACGTCCCAATTCTGCCAGCATCGGCACACGTGCCTATCAGATGGCACTCTTTGTTCTTTTTGAAACCGGCCTGCAGATGATGGCAGACAATCCTACCCTCTATTATCGCAACGACGAGTGTACACGTTTCATCACCCAAGTACCCCAAACATGGGACGAAACCATCGCTCTCGAAGCCAAAGCAGGAGAATATGCCATCGTGGCCAAACGCAAAGGAGAACAATGGTATATAGGAGGCATGACCAACAACCGCGAACGTGAACGGGTCTTTAACATCTCCCTTGATTTCCTGCAAGAAGGAAAAAAGTTATCTCATGACCTCTTTTGAAGACGGCATCAACGCTGACCACCAAGCCATGGACTACCGCAAGCAAGAACAATCCTTGAAGAAAGGCGACCATATCACAGTCCGTTTGGCACGCAACGGTGGATTCGCTGCGGTCATTCGCTAATCATATCCATACCTATCTGCTCCGTACAAATACATTTCTAAGGATACGGAGCAGATACAAAGCAAACTGTAAGCCTACAACTAAAGAAATATATTGCAAATATTGACTGTTTCCACCTTAAAATATATCTTTGCAACTCAAAATCAATACAACAAGCCACATGAAAGACATATGCTGGAAAGGCCATACGATTTTATTGCTTATCAGCCTCTTATGCTGTTTTCCGGATTTTGTGTACGCTTACAGCCTACGGCAATTCTCCAATAAAAACGGTCTTTCCAATAGTGCCATCCAATCCCTTTACCAAGATAGCCAAGGTGTACTATGGATAGGAACATGCGACGGACTGAACGTGTTTGACGGCAACAATATCCACCTATATACGCCCGTTGATGTGTCACGCAACCTATTGTCAGGCAACATTATCAGCCAGATCGTAGAATCAGAGCCAGGCATACTGTGGTTACAAACCAACTACGGGTTAGACAGATTGGATACATACCGACAGACCTGCCGGACCTTTACCGAATTCAAGGACAACATCTTCTTGGCACGAAGCAACAACAAGTGCATGTTAGTGCTGAAAGATGACGGAAATCTGTATCACTACCAACAAGAGAACCAGAAATTTCTCCAGTTAAACATCTCTTCCATGGATTTTAATAAAGTACTGTCCATGACCATTGATTCCAACAACCTGCTTTGGATATTCGCAACTGGAAACAACACTCGTTGCTATCGTCTGAACCACACGGGAAAAAGCGTGACACTGATTCCGGAAAAGCCATTTGGACATCACGGCTTGAAGCATGCCTTCATCGGAGAAGATTCAGCCTACTTCATTGATGAAACCTATGCCCTCTACGAATATAGTTTCAGCAACCGACAGTGTTACTACATTGCCGACCTGAAAGACGAAATAGAAAAACGAGGTGAAGTATCTTCCATCATCAAACGAGAAAATGACTTCTGTATCGGTTTCAAAAGCAGCGGCTTGATAGTACTGAAATATGAAGCAAACCAAAAGATTAAATACCGTATAGAATACACTGAAATACAGTCGGGCATCTTCTGTCTGATGAAAGACAAATTTCAAGATATCGTATGGGTAGCTACCGACGGAGAAGGGTTATACATGCTTTACAATGACACATTCACCATGACCAACACCCTGCTCAACACTCCCGCATATCAGGTGAACAACCCGGTACGCAGCCTTTACCTCGACCCACAGCAAACCTTATGGATAGGAACCAAAGGCAGTGGCATATTGCGTATACCGAATTATCTTGTCAACAATACACCCGAAAAACATGATCGTCTCATCACCGGTAACAGCACATTGACCGACAACTCCGTCTACTGTTTTGCACCCGGTGGAAAAGACCGACTTTGGATAGGTACGGAAAACGGAATCAATTATTATTCCTACTCTACCCACCAATTGAAAGAACTGGCGGTACAAGCCAATGGAACCAAAGTGAAATATGTGCACTCCATTGATCAAACCAATGACAGTACACTTTGGATTTCCACCGTGGGCGAAGGAATCGTAAAGGTGACACTAGAAAATCAGAGAAAAGATCCTATTGTGAAGCATGCTACACGGACTTTGGTGAGTAACGGACATATGGCATCAAACTATTTTTTCACCTCCTACCGTGAAAGCAGCTCTACGCTGTGGTTCGGGAACAGAGGGCTCGGAGCCTACCGCATTGATGTACGTACTGGAGAAATGGCACAGTTCCGCTTCAACAACTTGGTAAACAGCCAAACCGCCAACGATGTGTTCGCCATACACAAAAACGAGCAAGGCTACTGGCTGGGCACTGGATCAGGGCTTCTCCGCTTCTACTCAAACGAAGACGGAAACCCAGACAGCATCAGTGCAAAGCTCTACACCAACAGCACCGTACATGGTATCTTGGAGGACAACCGAGGCAATCTCTGGGTGAGTACCAATCAAGGATTAATGAGACTCAATCCCCAAGAACAGACCAAGCAGACCTACAACAACGGAAACGGACTGGCCGTGACCGAATTTAGTGATGGAGCCTTCTACAAAGACAATGCTACGGGAATCCTTTTCTTTGGAGGTGTAAACGGCTTCGTCACCGTGAAGCCCGATTCTTACATCACCACGGACTATATGCCCGAAATCAGCCTGAAAGGACTTTCCATCTTCGGTAAGGAATACAACCTGCATGACTTTTTACATTACAAAGACGGGAAGCCCGTGCTACAACTGGACTACAAACACAACTTCTTCCAGCTCAACTTCCGGATAACAGACTACATTAACGGAAACGACTATTTCTACTCCTATAAACTAAAGGAAGCAAGCGACCAATGGATAGAAAACGGAGTTTCACCCAATGCCATCTTCTCCAACCTTTCCCCCGGAGAATATACTCTGTTTGTGAAATACCGCAACAACATCAACGGTAAAGAAAGCCATCCGCAAGCCTTCACCATTTACATCGCTCCTCCCTGGTATCTCAGTACCTGGGCCTATGTGGGCTACTTTTTGTTAGGGTTACTATTATGTACAGGCATAGTCGCCTATGCATTCTATACCTACCGCCTGAAGCGGCAGCACATGATGAAGAAAATGGAACGACAGAAAAAAGAGGAAGTCTATGAATCAAAACTACGCTTCTTCACCAACATCACCCACGAGTTTTGCACCCCCCTCACCCTGATTCAGGGACCGTGCGAGAAGATACTCACCCACAAGGAGACAGATATCTACACGCACCGCTACGCCAAGATGATTCAGCAAAATGTGGAAAAGCTGAATGGTCTCATTGTGGAATTGCTGGAGTTCAGAAGACTGGAAACGGAAAACAAAATGCTCTCCATACAGCCGCAACCTGTTTCCGAAAAGTTAAGGGACATCGCCGAATCCTTCGGTGACATGGCGGAAAACAGAGAAATGAACTACTGCCTTGACATAGCCCCCGAACTGACATGGAACACCGACCTGAGCTGCTTCAACAAAATAGCCGGAAACCTCATATCCAACGCTTTCAAGTACACACCCGACAAGGGGAACATCAGCGTAACATTGTACACGAAAAACGAACGTCTTATTTTGAAGATAGCCAATACCGGCAAAGGCATCACACCGGAAAATCTCGGAAAGATATTCGACCGCTATAAGATTCTCGACTCCGTGGAGATGAACGGCAAAAACTCAAGAAACGGACTGGGGTTGGCCATCTGCAAAAACATGGTGACCCTGTTGGAAGGAGACATAAACATCGAAAGCACACCGGGCGAACTGACCACCTTCACTGTAAGCCTTCCCTCGCTCCCCCCAAACGGACAAGAAGTACCGCAAACTGCATACGAAGCGGCTTCTCCAAGCATTCCCACCGAAGAAGTGCAAGAATTGCCCGAAAAATACACCCAAGAATTCGACGCAAACAAGCAGACGGTCATGGTGATAGATGATGACCCTTCCATGCTGTGGTTCGTATCCGAAATATTCACAGAGAAATACAACGTACTCTCTTTCAATAATGCCCAAAAGGCATTAGACAGCCTGGAGCAACGACAGCCAGATCTCATCATCTCAGACGTGATGATGCCCGATATAGATGGGTTATCCTTCACCTTCACCATCAAGCAACACAAGCTGTGGAGCCATATTCCCCTAATCCTGCTCTCAGCACTGCATCACGAAGACGACCAAGTAAAAGGACTGGAATCGGGGGCGGATGCCTATGTCACCAAGCCTTTCAATGTGAAATATTTGGAAAAGATGGTCTATCATCTCATCCGCCGCGAAGAAAACCTGAAGGAATATTATAGTTCGGCACTCAGCACCTTTACCTGGAAAGAAGGAAGCTGCTTGCACAAAGAAGAACAAGAATTCTTAGAGAAAATGACAGAAGTCATTGAAAAGAACTTAGCCAATCCAGACCTGCAAGTAGAACTTTTGAGTAAGGAAATGGGCTACAGCAGCCGGCAGTTCTACCGCAAACTGAAACCACTTACTGACAAATCGCCTGCCGACATCATCAAAGAATACCGCCTCTCCACGGCGGAACGCTTGTTAGTCTCCAGCAACTTCACCATCGAAGAGCTGATGGACCGCACGGGATTCACCAACCGAAGCACTTTCTATAAAGCTTTTTCACAACGTTACGGAATGCCACCCCGTCAATACTGCGAACAGCAAAAGAAGAACGTGAAGGAAGGACAGGAAATCACTAATACTTAATCATCTTATACCATCTGTATTTATGAAAAGAAGCTCATTTTTTGAGTATCGCATTCACCGGGCTGCTTGCTACCGCAACAGCACAAACTCACGAACAACCCGAATGGAATGACCTGAACATTTCGGGAGTGAACAAAGAAACGGCATGCCAAACCGCTATTCCCTTTGCCGACGAAGGACAAGCCCTACGCCTGAGCATCGAGGAATCCCCCTATTATCAAACTCTGAACGGTACATGGAAATTCCATTGGGTGGCCGATCCCGAAAAACGGCCGAAGGATTTCTTCAAGCCCGACTACGACGTAAGTGGCTGGGATAACATCAAAGTGCCCGCCACATGGCAGATAGAGGCTGTACGCCATAATAAGCCCTGGGACAAGCCTTTGTATTGTAATACCATTTACCCTTTCTGTGATTACAGTAAAGGAGTACAATGGCCCAACGTCATCCAACCTCGCCCGGCAGACTATACTTTTGCCAACATGCCCAATCCCGTAGGCAGTTACCGACGTGAATTCACTTTGCCCACATCTTGGAAGGGCAGAGATGTATTTATTCGCTTCAATGGAGTGGAAGCAGGTTTCTATCTTTGGTTGAACGGTAAAAAAAGTGGGCTATTCAGAAGACAGCTACTTACCTGCCGAGTTCAATCTGACTCCCTATTTACAAGAAGGAAAAAACACATTGGCAGTTGAAGTGTACCGTTTCACCGATGGAAGTTTTCTTGAATGTCAAGATTTCTGGCGGTTCAGCGGTATCTTCCGCGATGTATTCCTATGGTCAGCACCACGCACGCAAATTAGGGACTTCTTCTTCCGAACCGACTTGGACGGAGATTATCGTAATGCTACAGTTTTTTTGGACGTGGAAATCACCGGTAAGAAAAGGTTCTGCCGAACTCATAGTGAAGCTCTCCGACACAGAAGGAAAGGAAGTGCTATCACGCACTATCCACGCCACAAAAATTAGGTAGTACCCATCTGGAATTCGATGTGAAGAACCCACTGAAATGGACAGCCGAAA
>ENA-OQBL01000689-OQBL01000689.1-human-gut-metagenome-genome-assembly--contig:-NODE-689-length-16405-cov-4.817975_pt1 | contig 16405 bp, 14 predicted proteins | sample MGYA00242747_ERZ504553 | MGnify/ENA primary metagenome ERZ504553 (study PRJEB26092, sample SAMD00036240) | human gut metagenome | host: Homo sapiens | study: EMG produced TPA metagenomics assembly of...
TCTGCGATTTTCGGATTCCCGAATAAGCTCTATACAACTTTGTGTAATCCAGTTCCTCAAGCTGGATGCTTGCCTGATAGAGCGCGTTGTGCTTCGATATTCTTATTTCTGTCGGCATCCGAAATTTAACTGTGACTTTTTTCCAAAATTCGATATGCTGTTCTTGCTTTTGAGGTTTTTCTGCTCACAACTATTAAACTTAAAGCAAAAGACCGAAGTTGTAAAGCCATTTTTTGGCTTTTACTTCGGTCTTTCCTTTTTTGGGGGCTGTGCAACAGCCCCATTCGCTGTTTTATGAACACTGCCCTATATCCGATGGGGGTCACTTTTTTGCAAATTACAGCTTAAAGCTGTCCTTCAGCGTGACGATTCGATTGTACACGCCCTCATGCTTGCTGTCCGGGGTAAAATACCCGTTGCGCACGAACTGGAAGCGGTCACCGGGCTTGGCGTCCTTCAGGCTCTCCTCGAGCTTCGCACCCTGCAGCACCTTGACGCTGTCGGGGTTCAGGTAATCCTTGAAATCCGCGTCGTCGGGGATGCTGTTCATGTTGGCCTCGGTGAACAGCTTATCATACAGCTCGACCTCGGCGTCCAGGCAGTGGGCGCAGCTGACCCAGTGGATCGTGCCGCGCACCTTGCGGCCATCGGCGGGGTTGCCGTTGCGGGTCTCGAGGTCGGCCTCGGTGTGGATGGCCACGACCTTGCCGTTCTCGTCCTTGTCCACGCCGGTGCAGCGCACCAGATACGCGCCCATCAGGCGGACCTCGCTGCCAAGCGTCAGGCGCTTGAATTTCGGCGGCGGCACCTCAAAGAAGTCGCTGTTCTCGATCCACAGCTCCTTCGTGAAGGCGACCTTGCGGGTCGTCGTGTCGTTGGCGTCGCGGTTCGGGTTGTTGGGCAGGTCAAAATACTCGCACTGGTCGGCGGGATAGTTGTCGATGATCAGCTTGACAGGCTCCAGCACGGCCACGCGGCGCTGGGCGTTCAGCTCCAGCTCGGCGCGCAGCACGGCTTCCAGCTGGCGCATGTCCACGAGGTTGTCAGCCTTGGAGATGCCGGCCTCTTTCACGAAGGTGAAGATGCTCGTCGGCGTGTAGCCGCGGCGGCGCAGGCCGGACAGGGTCGGCATACGGGGGTCGTCCCAGCCGTCCACGATGTTCTTCTCGACCAGCTCGCGCAGGTAACGCTTGCTCATGACGGTGTTCGTCACGTTCAGGCGGGCAAACTCACGCTGCTTCGGGAATTCTTTGCCGAACAGGTTCGTGATGACCCACTCATACAGCGGGCGGTGGTTCTCAAACTCAAGGCTGCACAGGCTGAAGGTGATGCCCTCAATGGCGTCCTGAATGGGGTGCGCAAAGTCGTACATCGGGTAGATGCACCACTTGTCGCCCTGGCGGTGATGCTCGACATGCTTGATGCGGTAGATGGTCGGGTCGCGCATGTTCATGTTCGGGCTGGCCAGGTCGATCTTGGCGCGCAGCGTTTTTTCGCCGTCGGCAAACTCACCCGCGCGCATACGGCGGAACAGGTCGAGGTTCTCCTCCGGCGTGCGGTCACGGTAGGGGCTCGGGCGGCTGGGCTTGCCGGCGTCGTTGCCGCGGTACTCCTGCATTTCCTCGCGGGTCAGGTCATCCACGTAGGCCTTGCCCTCCTTGATAAGCTGCTCGGCGTACTCATAGCAGCGCTCAAAATAGTCGCTGCCGTAGAAAATGCCGCCGTTCGGCTCGGCACCCAGCCATTTCAGGTCCTGCAGGATGCTCTGCACGTACTCGTCACCCTCGCGGGCGGGGTTCGTGTCGTCAAAGCGCAGGTTGAACAGGCCGCCGTAGTGTTTGGCAATCGTGTAGTTGATGAAGATCGCCTTGGCGGAGCCGATATGCAGGTAGCCGTTCGGCTCCGGCGGGAAACGGGTATGCACGACATCGACCTTGCCCTCGGCGAGGTCGGCATCGATAATATCCGTCAGGAAGTTGGAAAATTTTTCGTCTGCCATGATTACACCCCAAAATTAGTAAGCGTCACGTTGTTGTAGGGGCCGATGCCTGCATCGACCCGCTGCAAGGCTATAGGTACGCTAGCTTTGATTATCTTACTATTATACATAGGTTTATATCATTTAGCAAGAGGTAAAAACTTGCCTGCACCTACTGTTATTTATAAAAGGTTTGTGCTATAATCAATACTGATTTACAATGCCTAAGATTTGCCGTTCTAACAAATCCTAACAAATCCTAACGAAAGGGGGCTGTGCTATGCCGACCCCGAATGACCGCGGGCCCCACCGCCCGCGCACAAATATACAGTACCATGTGGAGAATGGTTGGGCGGTGCCCGACCAGCCGCAGACGCCGCCGCGCCGCACCTCCACGCAGGAGCAGCGCCGCGCCGCCGCCCGCCGCGCGCGGGCAAAGCGCCGCAGACTCCGTCAGCTGGCGCTGATCGGTACGGCGTGCGGCATTCTGGTCGTGTCGGGCGTCATCACGGCGCTGTTGCCCGCTAAGGGTGCGGGCGCGCCGCTCACCTCCGATGCCCCCGCCAACACGCGCCTTGTGGCCCCCGTGCCCTACGCGGGCAGCAACGGCAGCGCAGGCACGGCACAGGCCCTGAACTGGGGCACCGTCGGCCCGCAGAAGCAGGACGCCGACGCCGGATACACCTACACGGCGCTGCCCGCTGCGCCCACCGCCCTGCCGGAGTTCGGCAGGGTGGACACCAGCTGGTTTGCGGACGCCGCGTTCCTCGGCGATTCGCTGACCGCGGGCTTCTGCGTGAACGAATACAACATTGATGTGGGTGGTGCGCTGGTCTGCGGCTATGAGGGCATCAGCCCGAACACCGTCGTCAACCGCGCCACCGTCACCAACCCGGACCGCGGCGAGGAGGTGCCGCTGGACGTTCTGGCCGCGGCCCAGCCCGCGAAGCTGTACATCCTGATTGGCACGAACGCCCTGGTCCAGCCCGGCAACGATGACAGCTTTTTGGCGTACTACGGAAAAATGCTGGACGAATTGCGCACCGCTCTGCCGAACACGGTGTTCTATGTGCAGTCGGTCCTGCCCGCCACGCAGGAGAAGGTCGCCGACAGTCTGCCGGGTCTGGCCCCGGACCGTCTGGCGGTCATCAACGCGGCCATTCAGCAGCTTTGTGCCGAGCGTGGGTGCTATTATCTTGACCTCAGCGCCGAGTTTGCCGACGACGCCGGGTATCTCTCGATGGAGTTCTCCCAGCCCGACGGCGTGCATCTGACGGTCTCCGGCTACAGCAGGTGGGTCAGCTATCTCTGCACCCATGTGCCCTACAGCAAGGACAACCCCTATCAGGCCGGGAGCACCTACTACCTCAGCGACGATATGAAAAACCTACTCAGCGATATTCCGTAAAGGAGCCACACATGCCAAACGACAACGAACATCCGCGCTACACTGACCCGGAGCATCCCTACTCCGGCAGCGGCCTCCGCTACCAGAACAACTATAACCGCGACGAATACCACGCCGGGGACGGCCCGTTCCAGTTCCCATGGTGGGCGATCATCATCGGTTTTGTGGTGTGGTGTCCGCTGGGCTTTATCTTCATTGGCCTGAACAACGCCATGAAAAAATGGCAAGCTCGGCGGGTTGGAGCAGAAAGCCCATGACCGGGTGCAGGGCTTCAATAAGGTCAGCACGACGCCGGTCTATGCGGCGCAGAGCCGCCCTGTCTATGAGCAGGGCGCCCAGACGCCGAACGCCGCGAGCGCAAAGCCGCAGATGCAGGGCAAAAAAGGAAAAACGCATGGCTCGCAACGGGGCTGACCGTGGCGGGCGTCGTGCTGCTGCTGGGCGCGCTGGCCGCGCTGCCGGAGGGTGTCTACTGGCTGCCCGAAGCGCTGGCCGAGGGCGACTATTACTGGCGCTGGCTGCTGTCCGACCTGATGCCGGTGCTACTCGGCGCGACGACCGGCATCGGCTGCCTGTTCGGCGCGCAGCACATCCGCACCTCCCGTCGGATGCGCAAAAAGATCGACAACATCGTCGGCGACGCAAAGTATATGTACATTCAGGACATTGCCAGCGCGGTGCCCTGCAGCTATGAAAAGTGCTGCAAATATCTGGAAAGCTACATCGACGAGGGCGTCTTCGGCCCTGAGGCCTACCTCGACATGCGCCGCAAATGCTTGGTGGTGAGCGGCAAAGCCCCCGACCCGGAGCCGAAAAAGCCCCGCAAGGCGAAGGTTGCCAAGCCCGCCGCTGCGCAGGAAAAGGACGAATACCAGAAGATTCTGGACGAATTGCGCCGGGTCAACGACGAGATCCCCGACGAGGAGATGACGGACAAGATCAGCCGGCTGGAGGCCGTGTCCACCAAAATTTTCGAGCAGGCCAAGGCCGACCCCGAAAAGCTGCCCCAGATGCGAAAGTTTATGGATTATTACCTGCCTACGTCGTTAAAGCTGCTCAATACCTACGCCGAGCTTGACAAGCAGGGCATCGAGGGCGAGAATATCTCGGAGTCCAAGCACCGCATTGAGCAGACGATGGATACCCTTGTCAAGGCATTTGAGACGCAGCTGGATAAGCTGTTTGCCAGCGATGCCCTCGACGTCAGCACAGACATCGACGTGATGGAGAACATGCTCCGCGCCGATGGCCTGACGGGAGATACGCCGTTTAAGTTGTAATTTTAAGGAGCCAATTACCCCATGTCGAAATCCACCCAGGGTCAGCTGCATAACAGCTGGCACAATTTTTCCAAGTACCGCCCGCTCATCCGCGAGCTGGTCACCCGCGACCTCAAGGTCAAATACCGCCGCAGTGTGCTGGGCTATATGTGGAGCATTTTAAACCCGCTGCTCATGATGCTGCTGCAAACGCTCGTTTTCTCCTACATGTTCCGGTTCGACATCCCGAACTTCCCGCTGTATCTCATCTGCGGCAACACCCTGTTCAACTTCTTCAACGAGAGCACGAACATGGGCATGGGCAGTGTGCTGGGCAATGCGTCGCTTATCAAAAAGTGTACGTGCCCAAGTTCATTTTTCCCATCAGCCGCGTGGTGTCCAGCTTTGTGAACCTGCTGTTCAGCCTGGCGGCCATCCTGCTGGTCATGCTTATCACCCGCTCGCCGTTCTACTGGACGATTCTGCTCGTCTGGGCACCGCTTTTGCTGCTGCTGGCGTTCTGCTGCGGCATGGCCGTGCTGCTTTCGGCGCTGGCGGTCTACTTCCGCGACCTGCAATACCTGTACGGTATCCTGACGATGGCCTGGATGTACGCTACACCGCTGTTTTATCCCATCTCGGCGCTGCCGCCCTTCATGGTGCCCGTCATCAAGCTGAACCCGCTGTACCATTACATCAACTGTATGCGGTGCCTTGTCATGTACGGCACGGTGCCCGGCCCCAACACCTGGATCGCCTGCATCGGCAGTGCCGTGGTCATGATGGGCGTCGGCCTCGCTGCATTCCGCAAGCTGCAGCGCAACTTCATTCTGTATCTGTAAGGAGCTTTCCATGTCCATCATTCAGGTGGAGGATGTCTCGATGCGTTTCAACCTCGCGCAGGAGAAAACCGAGACCCTCAAGGAATACACCGTCAAGCTGCTGAAGCATCAGCTGTTTTTCAACGAATTTTACGCACTGCGGGACATTTCGTTCAAAATTGAGCCCGGCGAGTCGGTGGCGCTGATTGGCCGCAACGGCAGCGGCAAGAGCACGATGCTGAAGCTGATTGCCGGCGTTATGTACCCCACGACGGGCAGCGTGACCGTCAACGGCGAGATCGCGCCCCTGATCGAGCTGGGCGCAGGCTTTGACCTGGACCTGACCGCGCGGGAGAACGTCTTTCTGAACGGTGCGGTGCTCGGCCATGACCGCGCCTACATGCAGGAGCATTTCCAGAACATCATCGACTTTGCCGAACTGTGGGATTTTGTCGATGTGCCGGTAAAAAACTATTCCAGCGGCATGATCGCGCGGCTGGGCTTCTCGATTGCGACAGAGGTCCGGGCCGACATTTTGGCCTGCGACGAGATTTTGTCCGTCGGTGACTTTATGTTCCAGCAAAAGTGCCACCAGCGGATGGAGCAGATGCTCTCCGGCGGCACAACGCTGCTGTTCGTCAGCCACGACATCAATCAGGTCAAGCAGCTGTGCAAGCGCGCCATCTGGATCGACCACGGCCACCTGCGCGGCGACGGCCCCGCGGAGGAGGTCTGCAACGCCTATGTAGCCGCGATGGAGCGGGGCGAGTAAAGGCTTCCCCCGAGGGGGAAGGCTCAGACTGTCGAAAGAGGTGTGCTCACCCCTTGGCCCCCTCTGCGAGGGGGCTCCGCCCGCAGGCGGTGGGGGAGAGAACTGTACGGTTGCCCGAAATATTTCGGGCTATGGCAAGGTTCTCTCCCTCCGCCCCTTCGGGGCACCTCCCTCGCAGAGGGAGGTTTTTCGACACGCTGACCTTTCCCCAAGGGGGAAGACATCCCAGCCCAAGTAAGCAACACAAAGGAGACCCCATGCTGACCAAAAAACAAAACCTTACACGGGAAATCCTGACCGTTATCCTGCTGCTGGCGGCGGTGGCGGCCACGGAATACTGGTTCTTCCAGCTGTGGCGGCTGGACTGGCATGTGCCGATGTTCTACGGCGGCGACGGCATCTACTGGGTCGGTCAGGTGCAGCGCAGCTACGGCGAGCTGTCCGGCTCCCTCGGCTGGCCGTTCTATGAGGTCGCGGGCAGATACGACCCGAACTATGATCTGATCTACGACATCTTTGTCTGGTTCGTCGGCCTGTTCACCAAGGACACCGGCACGGTGTTCAACCTGTACGTCCTCGTCATCCCGTTTGCCAACGCGCTGGCGGGGTACGCGGTGTTCCGCATGGTCGGGCTGCGCCGTTGGCTGAGCTTTGCGTTTGGTCTGACGTTTGGCCTGACGCCCTACGTCCAGCAGCGCATGGCCGGGCACATGATGCTGGCCGCCTGCGAGTTTGTGCCGTTCTCGGTACTGCTCTGTCTCTGGTGCGCCGAGGATGAACAGTTCAACCGCCCGGGCAGGGGCTTCTTCAAGAACAAGCGCAACTGGCTGGCGCTGGCCATGGCGTGGGGGATTGCCAACAACGGCGCGGCCTACTACCCGTATTTCACCTGCTTCTTCCTCTGCGTCACGGCGCTCTGCCTGATTTTGCGGGACCGCAGGTGGCGCGCGGGCACGTCCTGCGTTGTCACGATTGCCGAGATCGTCGCCTGGATGATCCCCGATTTCTTCCCGATGGTGCTGGGCATCCTGAACGGACAGGGCAGCACGCTGACCAACGGCGTCTACCGCAGCCCCGTCGGCGCGGACATCTACAGCCTGCGCATCAGCAGCCTGCTGCTGTCGCCCAACGGCTTCGGCCTGCAGAAGCTCGCCAACTGGATGGGCCGCTACTTCCACGTTCTGGCCACCGATGAAGGCCCGATGTACAACGAGAACGCCTACGGCTACCTCGGCATTGTGGGCATTTTCGGCTTCCTCGCGCTGCTGCTCATGCTGCTGCACAGCCGGGACTGGAAGGCGGGCCGCACCGAACGCCCCGAGTTGGGGGACCGTTTCTGGCTGCTGAGCCGCCTCAACGTCATGGCGCTGCTGCTGGCGACGATTGCCGGCTTCGGCGGCATCATCGGCATCTTTGTGCGGTTCATCCGCGGGTACAACCGCATCAGCCCGTACATTGCGTTCTTCGCGCTGCTGGCTGTCGGCCTGGCTCTTGAAAAACAGCTGACCCGGCGCACCGGGCGCAGCCGCAAGGCGCTGGCGGCTGTGGCCATCCTGCTGCTGGGCTACGGCTACTGGGAGCAGCAGGGCTTCTTCCGGCCTGAGTACGAGGAGATTCAGGACAAGTGGTATCAGGACGAGGCTTTTATGAACGAGGTCGAGGCTGCGGCAGGGGACGGCGCGATGCTTTTCACGCTGCCGTACATGAAGAACTTTGAGAACGGCTCGCTGAACAATATGTGGGATTACACGCTGCTGCGCGGCCCGCTGCACAGCAAGACGCTGAAATTCACCTACGGCGCGGGCTACGGCACGAAGAATGACCTCTGGTACCGCGAGACGAGTGAGCTGGAGCCGGACGCCATGGTGGCCGAGCTGCGCACACAGGGTATGACCGGCATCTATCTGGATCTGGACGGCTACCCCGAGGACGAGCAGCAATCGGCGCTGGCCGCCCTGACCGAGGCCGCCGGCTGCGGCCCGGAGGATGTCATCCACAGCGTAAGCGGGTTGCTCTGCTACATCCCGCTGGGGCAGGAGTAACGCATGAAACTGCAAAAAATAACGCAAAAACGATGGTTCTGGCCGCTGGTCTGCGCGGTGTCCGTCGTGTTCGGCTGGTGGTATTTAAGCATTGTGACCTGCGCGCCGCTGGGCGGCGACGATGAGCTTATCAACCTGCAGAACTACTATTATATTACGCACACCTCGTTTGCCCGGAGCGTGCTGGACTACCTTGGCGATTTGTGGGAGCAGTTCGGCCTGCAGAACGGGCGGTTCCGGCCCTTCTCGTCGCCGCCGGTACGCGGCCTGACGAGCTGGTTCCTGGGGGATCTGGTCGGCTACCGGCTCTACATTCTGGCGTGGACCTACGCGGACATTGTGCTGACGGCGTGGCTCGTCGGCAAGGCGTCCCGCAACAAAAAGCTGGGCATTGCCTGCCTCTGCCTGCTGCCGATGATGTTCAGCGTCTGGCAGGACTCCACGGGCAACAGCCTCTACTCCTACGGCGCACTGGTGCAAAGCACGCTGCTGCCCGCGCTCGTCGCCGGGCTGGCCGTGCTGCGCTGGCAGGACACCGGCCACAAGCGGTGGGCCGTGCTGGCGGGCTACTGTATGTTCCAGTGCTGCGCCACGTTTGAGATCGGCTTTACCTATATCGTCCCGATTTTTGGTCTGGCGTGGCTCTACACCGACAAGGCCCGCGACGCGCTGCGGTTAAGCATCCCGGCGCTGCTGGGCGAGTGCGTGACGCTGGCCTTCAATATGGGCGCACGGCTCATGAACACGCTGCGGGCTGCGGGCATTCTCGCGGGCAGCGTCTCCCAGATCGAGGGCATCTCCCCGAACTTTGACCTGCCCGCCATCCTGCGCACCTGGGCCATGCAGATGTCGGCGGGCTTCCCGCTGAACGCGATGCTGTTCGGCAAGATGCGCCCCGGGAAAATATATCCCGTGGACGTGCTGTGCGGCGTCATGGTGGCCGGTGCGGCAGTGGCCGCGCTGGCGGCGCTGGATAAGCTGCCGAACAAAAAGCAAAATCTGCTGCTGTTTTTAAGCGGCCTTGCCATGCTGTCCGCCCCGGCACTGCTGATCGGGCTTTCGCCCAAGTACCAGCAGCCCGGTCAGGTGGACTGGCGGCACGGCTACATTCCCCAGACTGTGGAGAGCTTCGGCGTCGGTTTAATGGCGCTGGCCGTGCTGGTGATGCTGCTGCGTTGGGCCCGCGGCAAGAGCTGGTGGCCCGGGGGCCGCGCGGTGCTCTACGTCCTGCTGGCCGTCTGCATGGCCGGGTCGGTGGTCTGGCAGCGCGCCGCGACCCGCTCGGCCTACGACCAGGGCGGGCGTGCCTATACGGTCTTTGGCGACGGCGTCGCCGCGGGCCTGGCCGCCGACTGCGGCGACACGCCGGTGGTGACCGATTACATGATCTGGGGCGGCCATGAGGTCGCGGAGAACGCCTTCTTCCTGCGCTACGGCGATCTGGACGCCGATGCCCACGCCCTGCAGGTCTGGCGCACCGAGGACCACGCCGACGACGAGGCGGTGTACCGCGTCGGGTTCACGCTGGGGCAGGACACGCACTACGACATTGCCTGGTGCGGCCTTGGCCACGGGGCAGACCCGGATGTGCTGACAGATGTCGAGGTCTGGCTGCCTGCGGGCACCTTCCTCTATGATGTGCTCTATTACACAACCGCCGACGGCGAGGAAGTGCGCAGAGAGGTCTACCCCGACAAGAACGGCTCCATGATCACGCTGGACGGCGAAATTCTCGCGGACAGCATCCGGCTGGCCGCTCATTAGGGAGCACCACGCCCTACGCATAACGCAAATCAGGGCCTGTAGGGCGGCCTGCCCACAGGCCACCCTGCCCGCTTGCGGAAGTGCAAAGCCTGTTGGTCTGCCACCCCGTAGGGGCCGGGCGTACCCGGCCCGCTGCCCTCCTGCAAAAGCCCGTCCGTCTTCCCGACGCGGGCCGCCGCTATGCGGCCCCTGCGTACTCTATCAATTCAAGGAGGTGCCGCCCTTGGCACAAAATAAATCCCGCCGCCTGCTGTGGGCGGTCTGCCTTGCGGCGCTGGCGGCATTTGCTGCGGCCATGGTCTGGCTGCACTACCAGCAGCTTTGCTCCCCCGGCGGTGGCAGCGACCCCTATACCTCCGACCTTGGTATGCACCTGGCCTTCGCGCAGCGCGGCATGGTCTACTCCACCGTGTCGCTGCTCATCGGCCCGGCGTATGCACTGGCCGGGCGCGTCGGCATTGCCGTGCTGCTGGCGGCGTTCCATCTGGCCGCCGTCGCCGTGTTCGCCTACGGCCTGCGCACTGCCCTGCCCGATGCCCCGCGCCCGGCGCGGCTGCTGGTCAGTCTGGTGGTCAACCTTGCCACGGCGGTCTGGATGCCCCGCGGCGGCTACTGGTACCAGGGCACTGTCGACGGCACAATTTATCACAACACAACGTATATTATGCTCGCGCCCTTTGCACTGCTGGCGATGCTGGCCTTTTACCGTGTCTGGCCGACGATGCGCGATGACCTGGATCTGCGTGCCTACGCGGTCTACACGGTGCTGCTGACCGTGGCGACCAGTTTCAAGGCCAGCCTGATCTTTGCATTCGCCCCGGCGCTGCTCGTGCTGCTGATTGCCGATTTTGTTCGCACCCGCGCCAAAAATCTGAAAAATGAGATCATCATGGGGTGCAGCGTTTTCCCCGGTGTAGCGCTCTGCTTTATCCAGGCCAACGTCCTGTTTGCCGAGGAAGGCTCCGGCATACGCCTGATTTTCGCCGTCCCGTTTGACCACCACCGTATGCTGTGGGGGCCGTTCAACGAGGCCGGCGTGCTGGGGCTGGCGCGGTCCTTCGTCTTTGTGGCGGCAGTGGGGCTGCTGCTGGGCCGCGCGGCGTGGCAGCGCTTCCGCTACCGGTTCAGCCTTTTCACCTTCGCCTTCTCGCTGGCCGAGGCGCTGCTGCTGGTCGAAAGCGGTGAGCGGCTCTATCACGCCAACCTCTGGTGGGGGCCGTTCATCTGCTTCTGGGTGTTCTGGCTCGAGTCCGTCAGCGTCTTTTTGCAGCAGACGCGCACCGGGGCCGTGCCCCGCTGGCGGCTGGCCGTCTGCGCCGCCGCGCTGGCGTGGCACATCGTCAGCGGTGTCTGTTTCTTAGTCATGCTTTTGCAGGGTGTAAGCTATAACGTGCCGATCCTGACGTATAATTTGTGGTAAAAAAATAAGCCGCAGTTGCAAAAACGCATCTGCGGCTTTTGTATGTTGTCAGCTTCAACCCGTAGGGGCGCATTCTATATGCGCCCGTGGCTGTGTGCGGCAATGAGTAACGCCCGCGGGCGGATATGGAATCCGCCCCTACGATGGAGGGGGCGATGCTCGTCATCGACCCGGCTAGGCAACGGCAGCGGCAGGCTGCCTGCGGGCGAGCACTGCTCGCCCCTACGATTTGCGCTTTCCTCATGCCCGCCCGGCAGCGGCAGACTGCACACCAGTGCAATGCCCAGCGCCAGGGCCAGCGCGACTTTGAAGGTCTCGCCGCCTTTGCTGGCGAAAAAGCTCCTGCTCGCCCTGCAAAAAGTAGTAGGCCGTGTAGTAGATGCCCGCGCCGGCACAAGCGGAAAGATGCCCGGCAGCAGAAAAAATCGTCACCGGGGCCTTGTGGCGGATGGCAAAGAACCGCGCGCAGCCGGTCAACGGCAGCGTGGCGACCAGCGTCGCAATCGCCGGGCTTAAAGCGAACAGCTCCACGCCGAAGATGTAGACCATCCAGCCAACCGCGCCGGTCAGGCCGCAGGCCAGGTAGTGCCGCCGCGGCATCTGGAATGTGATGCCAAAGCTGATCGTTGCAATGACGACCACCACAAAATGGGCAAAATAATGTGTCCAGACCGGCATCACGCCACCCCCAATCCACGGGCCATGATCCAGCCCAGCACCACGCCGCCCGCAATGCTGCCCGCAATCAGCAGGGCATCCAGCAGGCGGATGGAGCCGGACAGGTAGTCGCCGTTCAGAATATCCCGCACGCCCATCGTCAGGGCAACGCCGGGGGTCAGCACCATCAGCGCGCCGATGATCGCCGCGTTGGCGTTGACGGCGGGCACGACGGTCTGCACCGCAATGGCCCAGATCGTGCCGCAAAACGCCGCCACAATGTCGGTGAATATCCGGTTGATGCCGTGCCTCGCAAACTGCTGGCAGACGAGCGCCTCCAGCAGGCCCGCCACCGCGGCCACCGGCATGTCTGCCAGCGTGCCGCCGAACAGGTACGCAAACCCCGCTGCCCCGACAACGCAGGCCAGAATTTCCAGCTGCGGTGTGCTGCGCGGCAGCGTGCGGGCCGTGTTCAGCCGTGCTTCGGCCTCGACGACGCCCAGCCTGCCGGCGGCCAGCTCACGGGAAAGCTCGTTCACGGCCTCGACGCGGCCCAGATGGACCGACACGGTGGGCACATGCCGCACCAGCGAGACGGCATCCCGCCCCGGCAGGTGCGCCGACGCAAAGATGCCGTTGGTCAGAACATAAACGTGGAAGTCCCGCACGCCGAGGCTGGCGGCCATGATCTCCATGGTCTGCTGCGCGCGGAACACCTCGCCGCCGTTTTCCAGCAGCGTCTGGCCCGCGTCCATGACCAGCTCCAGCGCACGGTCAAACAGTACATCAGCCACGGATATTCTCCCGCACAGCGTTGAATTCCGGGTAATGGGCGTACAGATGCTGCGCGATGGCCTCCATGAGCAGGTAGTCATGCTCGGAGTCGATGTCGATGATGCCGGTGTCCATCATAACGCTGACGCCGAACTTGGAGTGCCACAAAATCGGGTCGGGGTTGTCCACAAGGAACGCGCGGCGGATGACGTAAATCGACGCATTGACGTCGTATACCTCGGGTGCCTGCTGGCGGCCCGTGAACTGGCTCTCGATGACCATCTCGGCGTGGTCGCCCACGATCTTGAACATATTGAACCACGGATTGCGGCGGGCCTCGCAGACGCTGAAAATGATTTGCAGGTCCTCGCGCTCCTGCGCTTTGGCAAAGGCGTTCTCAATGTCCTGCTCGGTGCGCAGGGGGCTGGTGATGTCCAGATCGATCATAGCATCGTACTGTTTGCCGGCGCGCGCCTCCATGCGGGCAAAGCTGTCCTTGTAGACCTCGACCTTCGGCACGCGGTCTCCGCCCAGCTCGGCCCCGCGGGGCAGGTAGATGACCTCCGGGTACTCGGCGGCCACCAGCCTGGCCAGGTCCTCGCTGTCGGTGTTCAGCGCAACGTCGATTTCCAGCTCCGGGTGCTTTTTAATGAACAGCTCCGCGGCGCTCAGCGAATAGTAAACCAGCGGTTTGCCGCAGAAATTTTCAGATCTGTTTTAAAGCCCTTGCTGCCGGCACGGCCGCAAATTGTAATGAGCAGTCTTTTCATTGTACGTTCTCCCCCAAGGTAAGTTTCAGCACGTTCAGTGCCAGCGCGGGCGGGTTGCAGCTCTCGCCGCTGCCCGTCAGCGCGTAGTCCACAAAATATTCCATCTCCCGCTCATAGCGGCGGTTGACGTCCTCCTCATAGTGCTGCACGGTGCCGTCCGGCAGGGTCAGCGTGCCCGCGCCAAAGTCGGCCAGATAGCTGCCGTCATGGCAGAAAAGCTCGATGCTGCGCCGGTATCCGCGGCCAAAGTAATCGAGATGCACCTCGGCCAGCAATGTGGGGTATCTGGCAATATACACCGACAAATCGTCGGAGTCGATTTCGAGGTCGGAGTAGGTGCCCTTGAAATTGTACAACTGCTCCGGCACGCCGAACAGCTCGACGAGGTAGTCCCATTCGTGGATGAGGTCAATCGTCACGCCGCCGCCCATCGCCTTGTGGGCGCTGTAGACCGTGCGGTAGTCCACGCCGGGCCGCCAGTCGGGCAGATAGCTTGAGCAGATGACCCGCGCGCAGTAGGGGTGCAGACCGGGCAGCCGGTCCTTGAGCGCCAGCATGACGCCGCACCACCGCATGGGCGCGGCCACATAGGCCTTTTGCCCCGCGGGCAGGCAGTCGGCCAAATCCAGTCCGGTCTGCTCGGCGGAAAAAATCGGCTTTTCGATGAAAAGTGCCCCGCCGCGGCCCCTGACCCGGGTCAGAGCGTCGGCGTGCAGGCTTGTGGGGTTCGTGATGAACACCATGTCATAGTGTGCGGGCGCGTCGGCCAAATCGGTGTACTGGGCGTGCAGCAGCGCGGCCACGCCGTCCCGCAGCGGGCGGGACAGGTCGCTGCGCAGCGCGTCGGCCTGTAAAGTCAAGCCCCGGTCCGCACAGAGGTTGGTCAGATTTTTTAAATGGCGCGTCCCGATGGAGCCCAGCCCCACGAACAGCGCGGTGATGGTACGCATAGGAGATCCCCTTTTTATAACAAGTTTACGGCAGGTTTGTGGGGGAGGCATTTATGCCTCCCGCGGGGCTTGCGGCAACCGCAAGGTGCCCGGGCGGATATGGAATCCGCCCCTACGCTGTAGGGGTCGATGCCTGCATCGACTCGGAACCCCGGAGGCTGCCGCACGTAGCTTTTCTTGGCCCCCTCTGCGAGGGGGCTCCGCCCGCAGGCGGTGGGGGCAGAGAACCCTGCGGCTATCCGAAATTTTACGGGCTATGGCAAGGTTCTCTCCCTCCGGCCCTGCGGGCCACCTCCCCCGCAAGCGGAGGAGGCTTTAGTGACTTTCAATAAAGTCCATCAGCTCAATTGCCTTCAGGTCCTTTTCAAAGTTCCACTTCGGCTGCTCGTCGCCCTTCAGCACGCCAAAAAAGTTCGTCAGCTCGTCCACATAGGCGTTTTCTACAACGTTGTCGCTGTAGCGGCTGTCGTGCTCAAAGCTGGCGTAGGTGTTGACAAACCGCTTGTCGCCGTCCTTGAACTCGTACAGCGCCTTGGGGTTGCCCTCCCAGAACAGGTGGATGCCGTCCCCGAAGCACTCAAAGCTGCGCACGGCCTTGCGGCTGACGACGTCGGCGGCCAGCACACCCTGCACGCCGCCCTTGTGGCGCAGCAGCAGCGTCACGCAGTCGGGGTAGGGGAGCCCTAAGTCACTGATCGTGTCCTTCTGCACGGTCACGCTCTCCACGTCGCCAAAGGCGTCCAGCAGCCACGGCAGGTCGATGCCGAAGATCTCGCGCACGCCGCCGGTGCGGGCGTTGCCGACGAAGAAGTTTTTATAATTCTCCCACGGGTGCCAGTCGGGCAGATACTGCCCGATGTGGTAGATGTAGTGTACGGGCTTGCCAAATTCCGCGACCTGCTGTTTAATATACTGTGTCTCGCGGCGGTACAGCATCGTGGAGGACAAAAACAGCGGCAGTTTTTTGGCCGCAGCCTTGGCCATATTCTCCCGGTAGCCGTCGCTGACCAGATTCAGCTCGGTAAAGACGGGCAGGTCATGGTCCAGCAGCTCGCCGATGACCGCCGCGTGGGCCAGCGGCGCGGTGCAGACCAGCGCGGCGTCGGGGTGCTCGGCGGCGACGGCCTCGGCGATGGTGGCATAGGCTGCGTCCGCCAGACCCAGCCGGAGGGCCTCGTCGCGGCGGCTCTCGGCGGTGTCCACGCCGACGATCTGAATAGCCGCGTCAATGCCTTTGGTCAGCCGGGCGCGGCGTTTGCCCATGCTGCCTAAACCGACGATGAGAAGTTTCATACCAAAACGCTCCTTTGCGGGTCAAATTCCGGCACAGGGCCGTCATAAAAGATTTTAGGTCTTGCAAAATCAAATTTTGCCAGCACAGCGCAGATTTTTTCGCTGGTCTCGCCGCCGTTATACGGGCTGACGGCGCCGGCCGCCACGGGGGCAAACGCCGGGGACAGCGCCCTGCGCAGCGCGGCCTCGATGGCCGGCTCGTCGGCGTCGCAGCAGAGCACGTTCGCGCAGATGGCGCGCCCGGCCTGCCGTCTGCCGATGTTGACCGTCGGCACCTTAAAGGTGGGCGTCTCGACGACACCGGACGACGAGTTGCCCGCCACGAGCGCCGCGCAGTCCATGGCGGAGAGGTAGCGCCGCAGACCGAGGCTCTGCACAAATCCGGCGCGGTCCGGGTGGGCGGCGGCGAACGTCTGCATCATGGCGGTGCAGACCTGCCCGCCCGCGTCGGCGTTCGACCCGGTGATGAGCCAGAACACGCCGTCCACGGCGGCCAT
>ENA-OQBL01000690-OQBL01000690.1-human-gut-metagenome-genome-assembly--contig:-NODE-690-length-16405-cov-3.022669_pt1 | contig 16405 bp, 18 predicted proteins | sample MGYA00242747_ERZ504553 | MGnify/ENA primary metagenome ERZ504553 (study PRJEB26092, sample SAMD00036240) | human gut metagenome | host: Homo sapiens | study: EMG produced TPA metagenomics assembly of...
ACTCATCAATGAAACTGCAGAAAAAATCCGGATGATATCGAAGCAAAAGGTCCGCAAGGCTCTCGACGCTCTTCTTGAGTCTTGGGTGAAAAAATTAACTAAAGAGAAGTGCGATGCCTAAATGTATTAAACCGAGCTGCAACCGCGGCTGCTGCGGCCACGACCACAGCTCCAAGGCGGAGCAGGCGCCTTCTATCGTGGACATTGAAGTCGTCAGAAAAATTCTCTCCCAGGCCGTTGTGAACATGTGCAAACGGGCTATTGCGTGTGCGGAAGGCGAACTGACGAGAGATGAGCTCGCAGAGAAGGATATGAAGCTCATGGAGTGGCTCGGGGAGACTTTGTGCGGTAACAACAGTCATTTTGAACCGGGCCCTGAAGACTGGACAACCGAAGGTTTGGCAGAATACATCAAACAGGCTCTCCCCCAGATAGAGGAGAACCCGGAAGGCGGGGGAATGAGTCCTGATGAGGTCGTCGTCAAAGCCTGCGCGATTTTGTCGGGGAAGCCTATAAGGCTATCCATGATGCTCTGAAAGCCGGGTTCCCGCTGCTGGATGCCGATGAATTACCGGCGCCCGTCGCTTCTTTTGTCGAATCCTGGAACCCTTTTGTTCGTCGGTGCTCCGATGGGCAGCAATAACTAAAACTGAAAATAGGAAAAAGAAAATAATGAATAACTTTGAATACTCTAATCCCACACGTTTAGTTTTCGGCAAAGGAGAAGAAAGCCGTATCGGTGAGCTGATGCGTGCCCGTGTGCCGGCGATGAGCCCCGTGCTGGTGGTTTACGGCGGCGGTTCTGCCAAAGCCAGTGGGCTCTTGGAACGCATCTCCGAATCGTTAAAAGCTGCCGACCTTGTGCCGATTGAATTTGGCGGCGTGACTCCGAACCCGCAGCTTTCTTTTGTTCAGAAAGGTATCCTTTTGGCTCGCGAGCACAGAGTTAAAGCGATCCTCGCTGTCGGGGTGGAAGCGTCATCGATGCTTCTAAGGCAATAGCCATCGGCGTTCCTTATGTTGGCGATGTTTGGGATTTCTTTACAAAGAAAATTATGCCGACAGAAGCGCTTCCGGTTGCCGCTGTGCTCACGCTTCCTGCTGCAGGCAGCGAACAGAGTATCCGTATTGTGATTTCGAACGGAGACAGAAAGCTCGGCGCCGGTTCTCCGCTGGTCCGTCCGTTTGTGAGCGTCATTGATCCCGAACTTTTCTTTACGCTTCCGGAAAAGCAAATCCGGGCCGGTGTGATCGACATGATGAGTCACATCATGGAGCGCTACTTTACTCAAACTAAGAATACAGACCTTTGTAGACGGTCAGGCTGAAAGCGCTATGAAGACAATCATGAAAAACGGCTTGAAGCTCAAAAAGAATCCCAAGGATTACGATGCTTGGTGTCAGATCGGCTTGGCCGGATCTTTTGCGCACAACGGATATTACGGACTAGGACAGGTTGAAGACTGGGCATCTCACGGCATGGAGCATGAACTGAGCGCCTGGGATACGACAATTGACGCACGGAGAGGGGCTTGCGGTTGTGATTCCGGCATGGATGAAGTACGTCTGGCGTGCCAATCCTAAACGCTTTGTTCAGTTTGCACGCAACGTCATGGGCGTAAAAGGCGAAGGCTCCGATGAAGAAATCATTCGGAAAGGCATCAAGACTTTCAGAAGGTTCCTGAAGAAGATGGGTGCGCCTAAGAATCTGAAGGAACTCGGCGCAGAGAAAGCCGATCCAAAAGAACTCGCGAAAAAAGCGGTGGAAATCCCCGGAAAATTAGGAAACTTCCTCCCGCTTTATGAGAAGGACATCGTCAAGATCTACAAGCTGATGCGTTAATTTTGAGTTTTTGTGAGAGGCACTTCGGTGCCTTTCTCTTTTTCTGGCGCTGCCGGAACGGAGTGAGTGAAATGCTTCTCCCAGTTTTTGACATATTCCTCGGCGAGCGGCTTGGATTTAAGAATTAAGAGGTTTTCCCCGTTTTTGGTTTCTGCAACTTTGACGAAATTGAAGCTGCCTGTAAGAACGATATCATCATCAACAATGATGATTTTGTCGTGCGCGGTGCGGTGAGCGGTATCAAAGAAAGTCGGGACGCCGGCTTCGATGAGATCTTCGGTCGTATTCGGTTTCTTCTTAGGCATTTTCTTGTCAATGATGACATCGACCTTCACACCGCGCTGATGAGCGCGGATGAGTGCCCCGGTAATTTCTTTGTTGGAGAAAAGAAAGGCCTGCATACGAATGCGGGATTTTGCGCTGTCAATGGATCTCACGATGGCGTCTTCTGCTCCCCCGTTCGGAGAGAAGAAGACCGCGGCTTCCGTGGGATAGAAAGGAGAGGCGAAAGCCGGAGCTGCTAGGGAAAGGGCAGCAGCGTGAACTAAACAAAAAAAGATGTGTTTCATAACGATGTAAAAAGAGAGCTGCCGATTGGCAGCTCGAAGAAAGATTATTTTCGATTAAGCGTTCTGTTTTTCAGCAGACGGCCTTGTTCGCGTTTCCACTCCCGCTTACCGATATCGGCTCGTTTTTCAAACAGCTTTTTGCCTTTGCCGAGGCCGAGTTCGAGTTTGACTCGGCCGTCTTTAAAGTGCATGTCCAAAGGAATCAGCGAATAACCGGCTTGTTCAACGCGGCCGATCAAACGCATGATTTCATGCTTATGAAGAAGGAGCTTACGGTTGCGCGTCGGATCCGCTTTTTCGTGTGTACTGGCGGTTTTCAGAGGCGTAATGTTTGCATTCAATAAGAATAGTTCACCGTTTCTGACGAAAACGTGAGCTTCTTTAATGGAAGCGCCGCCGGCACGGATGGATTTCACTTCCCATCCTCTTAGTTCCAGACCGGCTTCAAATTTTTGCTTCAATATCGTAGTCGAATCTGGCTTTTTATTTGAATAATTGCCAAGGTTGCTCTCCAAGTAATAATGGCTTACAGCGAATTGATGGCGCCAAGGCCGAAAACGGGCTGAAAGCCGAGTAAAATCTGCACAATTTTACTTTATTCGAGGTACGGGAGGTTCATTTGCTGTTATCAGCCGTAAAACAAACACCCTCCGGACTGCTCAAAAAAGTTCTTGAGCTTCCCGAAGGTTCAACGGTCGGGGACGCACTGCGTGCACTCAACTGGCAAAAAACCGAGGAAATCGGTCTGAGTATTTACGGTCGGCGCTGCAAAGAAGAAGACCTCCTCAAGGACGGTGACCGAATTGAATTAACCGAACCGCTCCGAATCGATCCTAAAGAAGCCAGACGGCTTCGCGCTTTAAATAAACCGCTTTTGGCAACTCGAGGTCGGAAACATGCAAAATAAAATTTCACCCTTCGAATAAATACCTATTGCTGGTGGCAAAAACAGCATCGTCAATTTACGTATAATTATTTTTTGTGCTTAGAGGTTCAACAATGCGACTCCTTCAAAAGGCTTTAACCTTTGACGACGTTCTCCTCGTTCCTGCATACTCGAACATACTTCCCCGCGAGACCGTCCTTTCCACACAATTCACCAGAGACCTCCGTTTAAACATCCCGTTCTGCTCTGCAGCTATGGATACGGTTACTGAAGCTAATTTGGCCATTGCCTTAGCTCAGGAAGGCGGCATCGGTATTATTCATAAAAACATGACAGCCCAGGCTCAGGCTGCCGAAGTTAATAAAGTTAAACGCCACGAAGCAGGCATGGTTGCCGACCCGATCACCATCGGTCCGGACATGATTGTTGCCGACGTGATTCGTCTGACTCGCGAACACAACATTTCCGGTCTTCCCGTTGTTCAGGGCGAAAAAGTCCTCGGTATGGTTACACACCGCGACCTTCGCTTCGAAGACCGCATGGACGCCAAGATCAGTGAAATCATGACACCGGCCGAGCGCCTGATCACGATTAAAGAAGGCGCCACACTCGACGACGCTAAGAAACTGATGCACGAGCATCGCCTTGAAAGAGTTCTGGTTGTTGACGACAACTTCCACCTTCGCGGCTTGATGACCGTCAAAGACATCATCAAAGCAACCGAACATCCGTATGCTTCCAAAGATAAACACGGCAAACTGCTTGCCGGTGCAGCTGTCGGCGTCGGAGCCGGTACGGAAGAACGTGTCGAACTGCTGGTTGACGCCGGCGTCGACGTATTGGTTGTTGATACAGCCCACGGCCATTCTCAGGGCGTGCTTGACCGCGTCAAGTGGGTTAAGCAGCACTATCCTCAGGTTCAGGTTATTGGCGGAAACATTGCTACTGCCGCTGCTGCTCTGGCCCTCGTTGAAAACGGTGCAGACGCTGTTAAAGTCGGCATCGGCCCGGGTTCTATTTGTACGACTCGCGTTGTTGCCGGTGTCGGTGTTCCGCAGATTACTGCCGTCTCTAACGTTGCCGAAGCTCTTCAAGGCTCCGGTGTTCCTCTGATCGCTGACGGCGGTATCCGCTTCTCCGGCGACGTCGCAAAAGCCATCGCAGCCGGTGCCAATACCGTCATGATGGGCGGTATGTTTGCCGGTACTGACGAAGCTCCGGGCGAAATCATTTTGTATCAGGGCCGCTCCTACAAGAGCTACCGCGGTATGGGCTCTCTCGGCGCTATGAACAAAGGCTCTGCCGACCGTTACTTCCAGGACAACAATAACGGCAATGTTGATAAGTTTGTACCGGAAGGTATTGAAGGTATGGTTCCCTACAAAGGAAGCGTTCTTGCCATCATCTATCAGATGTGCGGCGGCCTTCGTTCTTCTATGGGCTACTGCGGCTGCCGTACGATTGATGAGATGCGCAGCAAAGCCTGCTTTGTTGAAATCACATCTGCCGGCTGGCGTGAATCTCATGTTCACGATGTGAAGATCACGAAGGAAGCTCCGAACTACAGACTGGAACATTAATTTCCCTACATGTCTGAAATTTCGGATTAATATGACGGACAAGAGTCGACTCGAGTTTTATAGACTCGGGCCGACTTTTGTTTTTAATTGATATTTAGCGAAGATGAACCACGATCGAATTTTAATTCTTGACTTCGGAAGCCAAGTTACGCAATTGATTGCGCGCCGTATTCGTGAAGCTCACGTTTACTGCGAAGTCCACTCCTGCGACGTATCGGATGAATTTATTAAAGAATTCAAGCCGAGCGGCATCGTCCTGTCCGGCTCTCACATGAGCGCTTATGAAGAATCTACGGACCGCGCTCCGAAGGCCGTCTTTGAAATCGGTGTTCCGGTTTTAGGCATTTGCTACGGCATGCAGACAATGGCTGAGCAGCTCGGCGGCAAGGTTGAAAACGGTGCTCAGCGTGAGTTCGGCTACGCAGAAGTTCGTGAACACGGCCACACAAAACTCTTGAAGAATATATCCGACTTTACGGATAAAGACGGCAAGAGCTATCTGAAGGTTTGGATGAGCCACGGCGACAAAGTCACTGAAATGCCGCCGGGATTCAAACTGATGTGCTCGACTCCGACTTGCCCCATTGCCGGTATGGCTGATGAGGGAAGAGGCTTCTACGCTGTTCAGTTCCACCCGGAAGTCACACATACTGAAAAGGGCCGTGAAATTCTTGAGACATTCGTTCTTAAGATCTGCAAAGCCAATCCCGACTGGGTTATGGGCAACTTCGCACAGGAAGCGGTTGAAAAAATTCGCCATCAGGTCGGTAAAGACGAAGTTATTCTCGGTCTTTCCGGCGGCGTCGATTCTTCCGTTACCGCTGCCTTGATTCATCGTGCTATCGGCGATCAGCTGACCTGCGTCTTCGTGGATAACGGTCTTCTTCGTCTGCACGAAAGAGAGCAGGTTGCCCAGACTTTCCGTGACAACATGGGTATGAAGCTGATTGTGGTTGATGCTTCCGACCGTTTCATGGATGCTTTAGCCGGAGTTACCGATCCCGAAGCCAAACGTAAGATCATCGGTCGTCTGTTTGTCGAAGTTTTCCAGGAAGAAGCTGAAAAACTTCGAACGCTAAGTGGCTTGCTCAAGGCACCATTAGTCCTGACGTCATTGAATCCAACGGTGCTAAGACTAAGAAGGCTCAGACTATTAAGTCTCACCATAACGTCGGCGGCTTACCCGATACACTGCATCTGAAGCTTCTCGAACCGCTTCGCGAACTCTTCAAAGACGAAGTTCGTGAACTTGGGTATCGCTCTGGGACTGCCGGCTGAAATGGTTTATCGCCATCCATTCCCCGGACCCGGCCTCGGTGTTCGTATTCTCGGCGCTATCAAGCGCGAATACGCCGATCTTCTGAGAGAAGCCGATGCGATCTTCATTGAAGAACTTCGCAACGCCGGCTGGTACGACAAAGTCAGCCAGGCTTTCGTTGTCTTCCTGCCGGTTAAGAGCGTCGGTGTGATGGGCGACGGCAGAACATACGACTGGGTTGTCAGCCTGAGAGCTGTTCAGACCAGCGACTTTATGACTGCTAAATGGGCCATTTGCCGTACGATCTCCTTGGCAAGGTTTCCAATCGCATCATCAACGAGGTTAAGGGCATTAATCGCGTCGTTTATGATGTATCAGGGAAACCCCCTGCCACGATTGAGTGGGAGTGATCAGGTAGCATTTAATTCGCTTATAAAAGCATCAGGGTGCCTTGAGGGCGCCCTTTTTTGTACTAATTTTCAATAGGTTAGAGATTTTAAAGATTGATGCTTCAAGATAGCTTCATTTGCGGGACGGGGATTTTTCAAGTTATTTCTTCATGGTTCCGACGGACCGTAATTCTTAGGGCCATGAGATTTTTTGACCATGGTTTCATCAAAAAAGTTGTTTCTACTCATGGTTCGATAAAAGAATAATTTCGAAACAGAACTGCAGGAAAAGAATTTAAATTACTCGATTCGCACGGCTTTACCCTCGTTTTTGAGGTCTGCGCGTTAACATGCTAGGCGGGCAACTCAGTTATACTTTGGCCATGAAAAAGATCGGAATAAAGCAATTTAAAACCACGCCTGACCTGGCAAAGATGATAGAAGAAGGCCATAAGGTTCACGCGATGGCGAACGGAAGAATACAATCGTATGAGCGGCACACGCCTCAGCCGGAAGACTACAGTAACTTAGACGATTTTATGGAAGTCGCCGAGAATCATATCGATGAGCTCTTTAGCACCAGAAGAGAAGTTGATGAAATGCTGACTGAAGTCTTTACGGTTTTTGTCAGGCATCCGGAGCTTTCCGGCACGCCTTATATTGCCGTATTAGAACTGATGGTTTTTCTCGAAGAGGATTTCCGCCAGTTAACTAAGAGATATGAGGCAGCATCTTCTGCGCTGGCTGCCATGGAAGAAAATCAGTACGGCTGCGACGATATGGATATTTATGTCGGAGAACACGGCGCAAGAACAATGCTGGATGCTTTAGAACGATTAAAGAAATTTGGTCAATTAACCAGCGACGAAGAAGGCCTTGAGTGTGAGCTCAAGGAAGGCGTGGCAAACCAAAGCACCGATATTAATTGGAAACAGCCGCGTCTTAATTAATTTTCTATGACAAGATGCCTCAGCAGACGGATCTAATTTCGAAATTTGTGAAATTGTCTATTCGGCGAGGCTCTTCTCTTGCTTCTCTTTCAAAATCTCCCGAACATCTCCGTACAGTTGTAGATGCGTTTAGGGCAACGGCCCGTGATCCGCTTGATCCGGACGAAGAAGATGCGAAAAAAATTTTTAGTCGAAGCCGGTAGCTGGATAACCGATTCAGCCCAAAATCTTTTGGATGCTTCGGTCTCCCCACCCAATGAGCATGTCAACAAATTTTCGCTCTCGGAGTTAACTTCGGCGGTCGAGGTCTTTCGAGAAGAAATTCGGCAAAAAAGAAAACAGCAGGCTTAAGTCGAGAAGAAGAAGTTCGACTTTCAAGAATCGATCGGTCACGTGATGAATACTTCATGCGCGAAGCCCTCGCCGAGGCAGAAAAGGCTCATCAAGGCCGGAGAAGTTCCGGTCGGCGCAGTTGTTGTCGATAAAGAAGGCAGAATCATCGGCAGAGGTCATAACTTGGTGGTTGCCGGTCATGATCCGAGCGGACACGCTGAAATCATTGCCCTTAGGAATGCTTCTCAAAATATTAAAAACTATCGACTCGATAACTGCGCGATCTATGTGACGCTTGAACCGTGCTGTCATTATGGAAAGACGCCGCCGTGTACGGAAGCAATTTTAGAGCAGAAGATGAAAAAAAGTAACCGTTGATACAATGGGAACAGAGTATCCGGAACCGGAAAAAGCATAAGAAAAACATGAAAAAAAAGAAACGAAACAGCAGAATCATAGCAACTTCCAACACATATGACGCGGAGGAAAATAAAAGATGGAAATGATCCAGACAGAAAAATTAGTATATGAATATGAAAAACGTGATGAAGAAGGCAATGTGATTGGAACATCGCGTGCTATTGATGAAGTGGATATTGAAGCAAAAGAAGGACAGTTTATAGCAGTTCTCGGACACAATGGTTCCGGTAAATCAACGCTTGCGAAGCATTTAAACGCAATTTTAGTTCCGACAGAAGGTTCCGTATGGGTGAATGGAAAGAATACAAGTAATCCAGAAGAACTCTGGGACGTAAGACAGTCGGCAGGAATGGTGTTTCAGAATCCGGATAATCAGATCATCGGTACTGTAGTAGAAGAAGATGTAGGATTTGGTCCGGAAAATCTGGGAGTTCCGACAGATGAGATCTGGCAGCGTGTAGAAGAAAGCCTGAAAGCAGTTGGAATGATCGAGTACAGACATCATTCTCCGAATAAGCTTTCCGGTGGACAGAAGCAGAGGGTTGCAATTGCAGGGGTTGTAGCAATGGAACCCAAATGCATCGTTATGGATGAGCCAACGGCGATGCTTGATCCGGTTGGAAGAAAAGAAGTCTTAAAGACGGTCCACAAACTCAGAAAACAGAAGAATGTTACAGTAATTCTGATCACGCATTATATGGAAGAAGTAGTAGATGCGGATAAGATCTTTGTAATGGATCACGGCAAGGTTGTGATGGAGGGAACTCCGAAAGAGATATTCTCAAGGGTGGATGAGCTTAAGAGCTATCGCCTGGATGTACCACAGGTGACAATCCTGGCAGATGAACTTCGAAAACGTGGACTGGATATTCCAAAAGGAATCTTAAGAAAAGAAGAACTGGTAGAAGCAATTACGCATTTACAACAATAGAACATTTGATGTGAGAAATGGTGAGAAGAAATGACAGACATTGCAATTAAGATAGAACATTTGAATTATGTATACAGTCCCGGGACTGCATACGAAAAACATGCACTCAAAGACATTTGCCTGGAGATTCCACACGGTGAATTTGTGGGAATCATCGGTCATACCGGATCGGGAAAATCGACTCTGATCCAGCATCTGAACGGACTTGTGAAAGCAACGGACGGTGCGCTGTATTATAATGGAGAGAACATTTACCAAAATGGATATGATATGCGTGCACTCCGTAATCAGGTAGGACTGGTGTTCCAGTATCCGGAGTATCAGTTGTTCGAGATTGACGTACTGACAGATGTGTGCTTTGGACCGAAAAACCAGGGGCTGAGCAAAGAAGAGTGTGAAAAGCGTGCGTTGGAAGCACTGAAACTGGTAGGATTGAAAGAAAAATATTATAAATCTTCTCCGTTCGAGCTCTCGGGCGGTCAGAAACGAAGAGTAGCGATCGCAGGAGTTCTGGCAATGCGTCCGAAAGTGCTGGTTCTTGACGAGCCGACGGCGGGACTTGATCCAAAGGGAAGAGATGACATTCTGGATCAGATCGCATACCTGCATAAGCAGAGTGATATGACGGTCATTCTGGTATCACATAGTATGGAAGATATTGCAAGATATGCAGACCGGATCATTGTGATGAACAAAGGGTCTGTAATGTATAATGGTGCGCCGAAAGAGGTATTTGCACATTATCAGGAACTGGAAAAAATCGGACTTGCAGCTCCGCAGGTGACGTATATCATGCATGATCTGAAAGAAAAAGGTTTACCAGTCAAGGTAAATGTAACGACTGTAGAAGAAGCGACAGATGAGATTATGCAGGCACTGGAGAAGAAGATATGATAAGAGATATTACAATCGGACAATATTATCCGGCAAAGAGTGTATTACACAGATTAGATCCAAGAGTGAAACTGGTGGGGACGCTGTTATATCTGATTTCATTGTTCTTATTCAACAGCATTCCGGGATATGTGATGACAACATTGTTCCTGATCATTATTATTAAAATGTCAAGAGTTCCGTTTTCCTTTATTGTAAGGGGATTGAAACCAGTCATCATGCTTCTGATGATTACAGTGTTGTTCAATCTGTTTCTTACAAGAGACGGGGCAGTACTGTTTCACGCGTGGATCTTCACGATTACAGAAGGGGGATTAAGGACTGCGGTATATATGGCAATCCGTCTGATCTACCTGATCATCGGTTCGTCGCTTATGACATTTACAACGACTCCGAACGAGCTGACAGATGGAATCGAAGAGTTACTTGGGCCACTGAACAAGATCCATGTTCCGGTACATGAGATTGCGATGATCATGTCGATTGCACTCCGCTTTATTCCAATCCTTCTGGAAGAGACCGATAAGATCATGAAAGCACAGATCGCAAGAGGAGCTGATCTGGAAAGCGGTAATATGATTCAGAAAGCAAAGAGTATGATACCGATTCTGGTTCCGTTGTTCGTATCGGCATTCCGAAGAGCCAATGATCTGGCAATGGCGATGGAAGCGAGATGTTACCGTGGCGGCGAAGGACGCACAAAGATGAAACCGTTAAAATATCATAAAGAAGACAGAATGGCATATATTACTGTAATTGCTTATGTGATTTTGGTGGTGGTGATCGGAAGATGCGTGCCGGTGCATATTTGGGTGTTTTAAAATGTATACAGGGACGGAGGAATTAAAAAACCTCCGTCCCAAATTTATGTAATCTTGTTACTAAAAAATAATTGTATCAGATTGTGTGGAGGTCATCATGAAAAGAATCAGAATATTCGTAGCATATGATGGAACTAATTACTGCGGCTGGCAGGTCCAGCCAAATGGAGTTACGATTGAAGAAAAACTGAATAAATCATTAGCAAGACTTACCGGGGAAGAAATCAGAATTATCGGGGCAAGCAGGACTGATTCAGGGGTACACGCACTGGGAAATGTAGCGGTATTCGATACAGAATCTTCCATTCCGCCTGAGAGATTTGCGTATGCATTGAACCAGAGGCTTCCGGAAGATATTGTAGTAGTAAGGTCCGATGAAGTTCCGGCAGACTGGCATCCGAGATATCAGGAGAATATTTCAAAGACTTATGAATATCATATATACAATGCGGCGGTACCAAATCCGTTAAAGACAAGATATTGTACGTTCGTATCGTTTCCAATGGATGTTGAGGCTATGCGTGCCGGTGCAAAATATTTGGTTGGAGAACATGATTTTGTAAGCTTCTGTAATATCAGAACGAATACGCAGGATACCGTCCGGACGGTGTATGATTTGATAATTGAGAAAAAAGACGATGAAATCGTGCTTCGTATTACAGGAAATGGTTTCCTTTATAATATGGTTCGTATTATTGCGGGAGTCCTGATCCGCGTTGGCAGAGGATTCTATACTCCGGAAAAGGTAAAGGAAATTCTGGATGCAAAAGTTCATACTTCAGAGGGAGCGACGGCACCACCGAATGGGCTTGTGCTTATGAAGATAGATTATAATTAATCTTCTATACAAGAAAGTTATTGGTAAAAATAGATTATAAATAATCAATGAAAGGTCGGAAATTTGGACAATACACAGAAAATAATCGGAATAACGTACAAAAATAAAAATAATGCCATCAAAAGTTAAGAATATGTTAAGATATACCTGTCTGACATGAATTTGACAAAGTCGGACGGAAGGAGAGAATTTATGGAAATGTTATTGTACCTTGTTCCGGTATTTGGAATTCTTGGACTTCTTTTTGCAGCTTATCTGGCAGCAAGAGTAGGAAGACAGGACGCCGGAAACGACAGAATGAAAGAAATTGCCGCTGCTATCAGTGACGGTGCGCAGGCATTTCTGACAGCAGAGTATAAGATTCTGATCATCTTCGTTGCTGTATTATTTATACTCATCGGAGTAGGAATCGGGAACTGGATCACTGCTGTATGCTTCGTAGTAGGAGCTCTGTTCTCTACGCTTGCAGGTTACTGTGGAATGAAAGTAGCTACTAAGGCAAATGTAAGAACTGCAAATGCAGCAAAAGAAAAAGGAATGAACAAAGCACTCTCAATTGCATTCTCCGGTGGAGCTGTAATGGGTATGTGTGTAGCTGGTTTTGGTGTGTTTGGTGTCAGCATGATTTACATTCTGACTAAAAACGTTGATATTATTACAGGATTTAGTTTAGGAGCTTCTTCAATCGCTCTGTTTGCCCGTGTTGGTGGTGGTATCTATACAAAAGCTGCTGACGTAGGAGCTGACCTTGTAGGTAAAGTGGAAGCTGGTATTCCGGAAGATGACCCGCGTAACCCGGCCGTTATTGCTGACAATGTAGGAGATAACGTAGGTGACGTTGCAGGTATGGGAGCAGACCTTTTTGAGTCTTATGTAGGAGCACTCGTTTCTGCACTGACACTTGGAATCGTGTATTATAAAGCTGAGGGAGCAATCTTCCCGCTTCTGATCGCAGGACTCGGACTGGTTGCATCTATCCTTGGAACATTCTTTGTAAAAGGTGATGAGAATTCAAACCCACACAAAGCATTAAAGACTGGTTCTTATGTAGCAAGTGCACTGGTACTGATCGTATCCTGTGTACTCAGTAAAGTATTCTTCGGAGACTTTAAGGCAGCAATCGCTATCGTAGCTGGTCTGATCGTAGGACTTCTGATCGGTATCATTACAGAAGTATATACGTCCGGAGATTACAAATCAGTAAAAGAAATCGCAGAACAGTCAGAGACTGGATCTGCAACAACCATCATCAGTGGTCTCGCAGTAGGTATGAAATCTACAGCAATCCCGATCCTTTTGATCTGCGTTGGTATCTTTATTGCTTACCAGACATGCGGACTTTACGGTATCGCGCTTGCCGCTGTAGGAATGCTTTCTACAACAGCCATCACAGTAGCTGTAGATGCTTATGGACCGATCGCTGACAATGCCGGTGGTATTGCAGAGATGTCCGAGCTTGATCCACACGTTCGTCAGATCACTGACAAACTGGATGCCGTTGGTAACACAACAGCAGCTATGGGTAAAGGTTTTGCTATCGGATCTGCAGCCCTGACAGCACTTGCTCTGTTCGTATCTTACGCAGAAGCAGTACATCTTAAGTCAATTGATATCCTTGACTCACGTGTAATCATCGGAATGCTGATCGGTGGAATGCTTCCGTTCTTGTTCTCAGCTATGACAATGTCATCTGTATCAAGAGCAGCATACCAGATGATCGAAGAAGTAAGACGTCAGTTCAAGACAATGCCTGGAATCATGAAGGGTACAGAAAAACCAGATTACAAGTCATGCGTTGCAATCTCAACAACAGCAGCATTAAAAGAAATGCTGGTTCCTGGTGTCATGGCAGTACTTGCACCGCTGGTAGTCGGAATCCTTCTTGGACCTTCTGCACTTGGCGGACTTCTTGCAGGAGCACTTGTAACAGGTGTTATGATGGCAATCTTCATGTCTAATGCAGGTGGAGCATGGGATAACGCTAAGAAATACATTGAAGATGGAAACCACGGTGGAAAAGGAAGCGAGGCTCATAAAGCAGCTGTAGTTGGAGACACTGTAGGTGATCCGTTCAAAGATACATCAGGACCATCTATCAACATCCTGATCAAACTGATGACAGTTGTATCACTGGTATTTGCACCACTGTTCCTGTCAATCGGCGGATTATTATAAGAACATTTTAGAATAATCATAAAAGCAGACGATATCTGTACCATCCGGTACAGATATCGTTTTTTTACTCTACTATGTGTACAAGAAGAAATTGTCTGCAATCCAAATATCTATAATGAGCAGCAGGCAGCAGAGTTTGCGGGTGATTTATAAAAAGTTGAGAAAAATATTAGAATTGGGGGACTGGCAACCACCCGCTGTTTGTGATAATATATGTGTCGGGACTTTTATTAATTTTGAAAATAGATAGAAAAGAGGCAATAAACATGACAAAAGTAGATATTATTTCAGGATTCCTCGGAGCAGGAAAAACTACATTTATCAAAAAGCTGCTCAGTGATGTATGGGCAGGAGAGAAACTTGTGCTGATCGAGAATGAATTTGGCGAGATCGGTATCGATGGCGGATTCTTAAAAGATGCAGGAATCGAGATTACAGAGATGAACTCAGGATGCATCTGCTGTACACTGGTTGGTGACTTCAGCAAAGCTCTGGTAAAAGTATTAGATGAGTATCATCCGGACCGTGTAATCATTGAGCCATCAGGAGTTGGAAAATTATCTGACGTAGCAAGAGCAATTGAAGCTGTAGAAAAAGATGCGGACATTGAAATTGACGGAAGAATCACAGTTGTAGATGGTAAAAAGGCAAAAATGTACATGAAGAACTTTGGAGAATTCTTCAAAGATCAGGTAGAGCATGCGTCAACAATCGTAGTAAGCCGTACACAGATGATGACAGATGAAAAAGTAGAAGAATGCGTACACACACTTCGTGAAGAAAATGCAGAAGCAACGATCATCTCTACACCATGGGATGAGCTTGGCAAAGAGGCAATCAGTCATGCACTGACAAAGGGTGCTGAGATTGAGAGCCTGTTTGAAGATCATGAAGATCACGATCATGATCACGACCATTGTGACCACGATCACCATGACCATCATGATCACGATCACGACCATTGTGACCATGATCACCATGACCACGATTATGATCACTGCGATCACGACCATCATGATCACTGCAATCACGATCATCATGACCATGATCACGATTGCTGCTGTGGACACGATCACGATCATCACCACCATCATCATGCAGATGATGTGTTTACAAGCTGGGGCAAAGAGACTGTTCATAAATATACCGAAGAAGAACTGGATTATCTGCTGAAGGCACTGTCAGAGACAACATCTTACGGAACAATTCTTCGTTCTAAAGGTATTATCCAGATGACAGACGGATCATGGAAACAGTTCGATTTAGTACCGGAAGAGTACGAAGTAAGAGAAGGACAGCCGGACTACACAGGACGTATCTGTGTAATCGGAACAGACCTGAAAGAGGACGACCTTCTGAAATTATTCCACGTATAGGATACTAATAATTGGCTCCATATTATTATGGAGCCAAAAATCACAATATAACCATAAAAGAAAGAGGTGCGAGTATGGCAACACCTATGTTTATCGTTACGGGATTCTTAGACAGTGGTAAGACAACCATGATCAAGGATACCCTGATGGAACAGGAATGGATTGAACCGGGACTTACACTGTTACTTCTCTGTGAAGAAGGAGAAGAAGAGTATCCGGAAGAATATTTAAAAGAAAAAAATATGGCAGTTCTGAAAATCGAAGAATTTGACCAGTTGAACACTGTATTTTTCAAAAACTGTGAAAGAAACTATCATCCGGCACAGATTATCATTGAGTACAATGGAATGTGGAAGCTGGAGGATCTGCTTTCAATCAGATACCCGAGAAGTTTCGAACTTCAGGGAGTATACTCTACCGTAAATGGTACAACACTGGATATGTATCTGATGAATATGAGAAATATGCTGATGGAACAGCTCACAGAGTCTGAGCTGATCGTTGTTAACAGATGTGCAGATGGTGTTAACAGATCCGGATTCAGACGTGCACTGAAGGTACAGAATCCGATGGCACAGCTGATCTTTGAAGATATGCAAGGCAAGATCATCGAGCCATCCGAAGAAGATCTCCCATATGATGTAAAAGGAGACAAGATCGTACTGGATGATGTTGATTTTGGTGTGTGGTATGTGGATGCATATGATCATCCGGAATTATATCTGCATAAAGAAATCGACTTCAAAGGACAGATCTTCCGCCCGAAGGGAATGCCGGACAATATGTTCGTTCCGGTCAGAGAGATCATGACATGCTGCGCGGAAGATGTACGTTATTACGGATATCCATGCAAAGCAGAAAAGAAGATCGATGTAAAAGCAAAATCCTGGATGCAGATCCGTGCAAGGTTCGAGTACGAGGCAGTAAGTTCCTTTGGAAATAAACAGCCGGTACTGTACCTGATCGATATGGAACCAGCCGCAGAGCCGGAAGATAAGGTTGTGTATTTAGGGTAATTGGGATTTAATTCAGAAAGGCACGACGACCCGGACCTGCATAAAAAGTAGGAAGCCGTTCCTGTTCAGGTTCCGTCGGCGGGAAATACTAAAGCGTCAAAATTATGCTAAAAACGGGCTTCCGAA
>ENA-OQBL01000691-OQBL01000691.1-human-gut-metagenome-genome-assembly--contig:-NODE-691-length-16386-cov-3.823728_pt1 | contig 16386 bp, 20 predicted proteins | sample MGYA00242747_ERZ504553 | MGnify/ENA primary metagenome ERZ504553 (study PRJEB26092, sample SAMD00036240) | human gut metagenome | host: Homo sapiens | study: EMG produced TPA metagenomics assembly of...
CGAGGCATTCCTCAAACCGGGTAATTTCTTCCTCTGAAAAACCTTTGTAGTAAATACTGCCCATCTCATCAGATACAGAATCGTACTCGCCCTTTAAGGCATGTGCTTTCTCAGTCAGAAACAGGAGCGTTTTCCTTTTGTCCGTTTCAGACTGAACACGGCTTATCAGCCCTTGATTTTCCATTCTTTCCAGCATCGTAGTAAGAGATGTTATCGCTAATCCGCATTTAGTCGAGAGTGACCTGATTGAAATACCATCCTTCTGCCACAGCACATAAAGAATACGCCCCTGGGCTCCATTAAACGCATCAATATTCTTTTCGCTGAGAATCTTCTCGAAAATCCGGTCTCCAAGCTGTTTTATTTTGGTGACAAGAAACCCGCCATTTGTTTTCATGCAAAAGCTCCTATATAGTAGTTTGTAAAATCATACTATATAGGAGCTTTATTGTCAAGAGCTTGTATGTTTGAATAGAGGTAAATTCCGATTTGCCGGAACCGCTATATCCAACAATTGCAATTTTCATGTTTGGCCCCATTAAATTCCGGTTTATCAAAATACAGGCCGGTTTATTTCAGAACCTCATTCCACTTGCCATCATCCTGATAGAAGAAATATACCAAGGATAACAGGTTCTGTTTTGCTCATGGGGGAACTCCAAAGGAATGTTACTGTTTGCCCAGCTGCCAGAATGCAACGGCGCTGGCGGCGGCAACGTTGAGGGAATCGACCCCGTGGGACATGGGGATGCGCACCGTGTAATCGCAGGCGGCAATGGTGGTGTGGGCAAGGCCATCGCCCTCGGTGCCCAGCACGATGGCCAGCTTTGGCTCGGCAGCCAGGGCGGCATCGTCGATAGAAACGGAAAGGTCGGTCAGCGCCATGGCGGCGGTCTTGAAGCCGAGGTCGTGCAGCTGCTGCATGCCCTGCTCCGGCCAGTCGGCGGCGGTGGAGCCGATCTGGGTCCAGGGCACCTGGAACACGGTGCCCATGCTGACCCGCACAGCCCGGCGGCACAGCGGATCGCAGCAGGAGGGTGTGACGAGCACGGCATCCATGTTCAGGGCGGCAGCACTGCGGAAGATGGCCCCGATGTTGGTGGAATCCACAATGCCTTCCAGCACGGCCACCCGGCGGGCATTGCGGCAAACTTCCTCCACCGTGGGCAGCAGGGGACGGTGCATCGCGCACAGCACGCCGCGGGTCAGCTCGAAGCCGGTCAGCTGGGCCAGCATGGCGCGGTCAGCGGTATACACCGGGGCGTTCCCGCAGCGGGCCAGAACCTCGCTGGCCGGGCCGGTGATCTGCTTGCGCTCCATTAAAAACGGAGATAGGCTGATACCCGGCGTCCAGTGCGCGGGCAATCACCTTGGGGCTTTCGGCAATAAAAATGCCTTTTTCCGGTTCCAGGCGGCTGCGCAGCTGAGCCTGGGTCAGCCGGGCGTAAACGTCCAGCTCCGGGGCGGCAAAATCAGTAATTTCAATCACGTTCGGCATACAAAAAGGCGCTCCTTTGCAAAGCTTTGCCTTTATTGTAGCACACCGCAGAAAATCTGGCAAAAAGCATTGACAGGACTAGATAGATGCAATATCATCCAAATAGTTGATGGTACATCCAACTTGAAAAGGAGGCCAAACATGCAGGCAGAACAGAACAAGGACCCGACCGAGCGGCAGATGACCAAAATTGCGCGGGAAGCGGCCAAGTTTACCGTACAGATGATGAAAGCCGATGGCATTGGCACGGCAGAGTTTGATTTTATTCATCTGGTACGCCACAACCCCGGCATGACCCAGGCGGATGTGCGTGCGGCCCTGAAGATTGATAAGGGGGCGGCCGCCCGCCGTGCGGCCAGCCTGGAAGCCAAGGGCTACCTGGTGCGCAAACCGAACCCGGACGATGGCCGCAGCCAGCTGCTGTATGCCACGCCCAAGGCCGAGGAACTGAAAAACTCCAAAGCTGCGATTGAAACCGTATTTTATGCCTGGCTGGTGGAGGAACTGCCGGAGGCTGAACGGGAAGCCTTTTGCAAAACACTGGAAACCCTGTATTGGCGCAGCAAAAAACCAGCGGCGGGCAGGGTTCCCGGATGTGACGGCGCGGGTGCAGCAGATGAATGGGGAGGAAATGCAGGATGAAGAACTTGGAAAGCGCCCCGGTGCGCCAGCCGGACCGGGTGCTGAGCTACTTCGAAAACCAGAGGCCGGTGCTGGCGGTGGTAACGGTATCGGGCCTGATCTATAACCTGGGTCTGGTGGTCAGCCCCTGGTTTGAAGGCCAGCTGGCCCAATGTCTGCTGGGCATTTTGAACGGGAACGAAACCTTTGCCGCCATGGCGGCGCTGTGTGCGGGCTATTTGATTGCCATTGCGGTGGTGCAGGGGTCGCGGTTCATCAAGCGGCTGTATGTGCGCAAGTTTGCCAACAACATCAACCGCAGCATGAAACAGGTGCTGTACGCCAATCTGGTGCGGAAAGACAAGGTTGAACTGGAACAGGCCGGCACCGGCACCCTGATGACCAAAGCTATCTCCGATGTGGACGCCTGTGCCGAGGGCATGCGCAAGTTCACCACGGAAATTTTTTGATACCGGCATTGCCCTGCTGGCCTATGCCGTGATGCTGCTGGGGTACGACTGGCGGCTGGCGCTGCTCTGCCTGGTGTTTGCGCCGATCTCCTATTATATTGCCGAGCAGATGAAAACCCTGGTGCAGCGCACCGGCACTGCCAACAAGGAGAGCACAGGCCGCCTGAGCGCCGCCACACTGGACCGGGTGTCCGGCGCGCTGACCTACCGCGTGTATGGCTGTGAGCCGCAGCGCGATGCCGCGTATGAAGCCTGCCTGCAGGATTACGAGCGTACCGCCGTCAAAGCCGGGTTGCCGGTGGCCGCCATGCCGCCGCTGTACGGGGTCATCTCGATGACCGGCGTTCTGTTCATCTTTACCTTTGGCGCGCGCAATGTGGCGGGCACCGGCTGGGCCGCCTGGGATATTGCAGCGTTCACCACGTTCTTGTCCTGCTTTGGCAAATTGGCGGTCAAATCCTCCCACGCGGCAAAGCTGTTCAACGCGGTGCAGAAAGCCCAGGTATCCTGGGGACGCATCAAACCGCTGATGCGCCAGCCGGACCCCCTGCCGGAAGAGATCCCGGCCAAGCCGGAAACCCTGACCGTGAACAAGCTGGGCTTTGCCTACCGGGGCGGGGCACCGGTTTTGCAGGATATCACCTTTACCGCGCAGCCGGGCCGGATTTTGGCATTACCGGCGCGGTGGCCTGCGGCAAATCCACACTGGGCAAAGCGTTTTTGTGTGAGCTGCCCTATACCGGTTCCATCCAGTACGGCGGGCGTGAGATGGCCGGCATGACGGACGCGGAGCGCTGCGGCGTGGTCGGCTACCTGGGGCATGACCCCGAGCTGCTGAGCGACAGCATCCGCAACAACATCCTGCTGGGCAGTGACGATGATGCCTGGAAGTACCTGCGGGCTGTCTGCCTGGAGGATGAAGTAAAAGCCATGCCCAACGGCCTGGATACCCGCGTGGGCGATGGCGGCGTGCGCCTGTCCGGCGGGCAGCAGCAGCGTTTGGCGCTGGCCCGCACACTGGCCCACCCGCGCCCGCTGCTGGTGCTGGACGACCCGTTCTCGGCCCTGGACCGCAAAACAGAAGAACAGGTTTTTGACAACCTGCGTAAAATGACCGCGGGCAGCACCGTGCTGCTGATCAGCCACCGGCTGTACCTGTTCCCCCAGATGGACGGCGTGTTGTGGATACAGGACGGCAAAGCAGTCTGTGCCGGCCCACAAGAAACTGATAGCGCAGAACCCGCAGTATGCCGCGCTGGTGAACGCCCAGGAAGGAAGCGAGCAGGATGAACCGGAAAAATGAGACCGTGCGCAGCGTTGTGCTGGGTACCGTGCGCCGCCAGCCGCTGCTTTGCACCGCGCTGGTGCTGGCCGTGGCCGGTGCGGTGGCGGCAAGCCTGCTGCCGCCGCTGGTACTGGGCCGTGTGGTGGACCACCTGACGGCCCGGCAGGCGGTGCCCTTTGCGCTGGCGTTGGGGTACTTTGGGCTGCTGGCACTTTCCGGCGGGTTGGATTCCCTGCGGGAAAGTCTGCTGACCGTGTTTGGCCAGAAAATGACCCACGCCCTGCGCAGCGCCATGTGCGCCAAGCTGGACAAGCTCCCGGCGGAGCCTTCGTAAACCAGGAATCCGGCGCGGCGGTTTCCCGCTTTGTGGGTGATGTGGACACGGTGGAAGAGCTGTTCACCTCCGGCATCATCAGCATGTTTGCGGATGCCTGCCGCCTGTGCGGCATTCTGGCCGTGATTTTTGCAGAGAACCGCGGGTTGGCGTTGATCCTGCTGGTGATTTTGCCGCTGCTGTATCTGCTTTACCCGCGTGGTTGCAAAAGCGGATGCTGAAAGCGCAGCTGCAAAAACCGTGCCGCTGTGGCGCGTGCTTCCGCCCATGTGCCGGAAACGCTGCGCTGCATCCGCACCATCCACACCCTGCGGCGGGAAAATTACATTGGAAAAAGCCTATGACGAAGCGCTGGACGACAGCTTTGCCGCGGTGGAGAAAACCAATTTTTACGATGCCTGCTATTCGCCTGTGATTTTGATTATGAACGCGGCGGTGGTGGCGCTGGTCATGCTGCTTTCCGCAGCGGGCAGCCCGGAAGTGAGGGCGTTCTTCGGCATGTCGGTCGGCACGGCTGTGGCGGTTATTGCCTATATTTCCCAGGTGTTCACCCCGCTGGAAAGCATCGGCATGGAGATTGAGACGATTCAATCCGCTGTGGCCGGTGTGCGGCGCATCAACGGCTTTTTGGCGCAGGCAGAGCGCATCCCCACGCTGAAACCGCCCCGCAGGCCGTGCTGGGTGCCCCCAGCGTGGAGCTGCAGAACGTGCATTTTGGCTATGAGAGCGATGAGAAAGTGCTGCACGGCCTGAGCTTTGCTGTGCAGAAAGGCGAGCAGGTCACCCTGACCGGCCGCACCGGCGCGGGAAAGAGCACCATCTTTAAGCTGCTGCTGGGCTTGTACCGCCCGCAGCAGGGCCAGGTGATGCTGAACGGTGTGGAAGCTGCCACACTGCCGGATACTGCCCGCCGCCCGCTGGTTGGCTATGTGGAGCAGAGCTTCCGCCGTGTGCCGGGCACCGTGCGGGACCAGATCACCCTGTTTGATGCCGCCATCACCCCGCAGCAGGCGGAGGATGCCGCCCGCACCGTGGGCCTGCATGATGCCATTGCGGCGCTGCCCGAAGGGTACGATACCCCGTGTACGCCGGGCATCTTCTCGCAGGGGCAGTGGCAGCTGCTTTCCATTGCGCGCGCCATTGCAGCCGGGCCGCAAATCTTGCTGCTGGATGAAATTACCGCAAACCTGGACGCCGGAACAGAACAGACTGTTCTGGATGCTTTGCAGCGCGCCGGTCAGAACCGCACCGTGGTTTCCATCAGCCACCGGCTGTACAACCGCACCGGCGGGCGAAGCATTGAGATCTGACACTGACCACTTTAAGCACCGAAAAAAGAGCAATTTTTGACCCTTTACAGCGGGCGGCGGCTGTACTATAGCAATTTTCAATAATACAGCAGAGAGTACTTTAACTTTTGAGAAAAAGTGATATAACAGAATCAAAGAAGGTGAGTGCTATGCTGCACAACGAAGCTCGATAGTCGATTTTGGAAGGATACGATAAGGGCATCAGCGTAAAGGAACTGGCAAAGTGCTTTTCTGTAAATCCCATTGAAAAACTTTGGTCGAAGGTGAAGTCTTTCCTTCGTAAATTCAAGGCACGGACCCTGGATGCTCTTCCGAACGCGATACAATGTGCTTTTCAGACAGTTTCGCCTTCTGACTGCTCAGGCTGGTTCCATTCCTGCGGCTATTCGCCTTATTTTTGAAAATTGCTATAAATGCCGGTTTCTTTGAAGATATACTCCTCTGCTGGGCTCTTTTGTTATGTAGACCACCTTATCTACCTGTTTGTCAATCTTCTCTGCGTGCCGTTGCTGTTCTAAGCTCCATTTGGAACGGTATCCCTCAAAAGGCAAAACCTCAATGATACGAATACGGGGATGTGCAGCTTTCAGGGAAACCAACATGTCTGCCATTCGTAAGCAAGTCTCTTGGCGTTGTCCAGCTGTTGCCGATGCTCTTGATGGGCGCTTGGGCTTCTCTGCCCTCGTATTTCGCTACTGCTCCCGTATCAAGGCCATTGGCAAATCCCCATAGCATGGGGCCAATTTTTCCAAGCTTCTCTTTCAGAAAGTTTGGATTGGCAGTCGCCAAGTCGCCGATTGTATGGACACAGTAGTTTGCCAGCTTTTTCCCCGTTCTGGACCCGACATACAAAAGGTCCGTGGCAGGCAGCGGGAACACGATATCTTTCCAGTTAGACTTTGATATGACGGTGATGGCATCCGGCTTTTTATAGTCGGACCCCCAATTTCGCAAAGACTTTATTCCAACTGACTCCGACCGAACAGGTGATGCCGAGTTCATCCTTCACGGTATCTGAGATTTGCTTTGCTATCTCTTCCCCTGTTCCAAAAAGAGACTGGCTTGCGGTACAATCAAGCCACGCTTCATCCAAGCCAAACGGTTCGACCTGGTCCGTGAAGCGCAGGAAGATTTCTCTGATGTATTCACTGAACCTGGTGTAGAGCTCATAGTTCGCATGAACGAAGATTATGTCGCGGCAGTGCTGCTGAGCTTCCCACAAGGGCATCCCAGTTTTCACGCCCATCCGTTTGGCCGGATACGAGGCAGTCAACACAATGCCATTACGCCGCTCCGGGTCACCACACACGGCAATCGGCTTGTCTTGCAGCTTTGGATTGTAGGCCATCTCGCAGCTTGCATAAAAGCAATTCATATCACAGTGAAGTATCACTCTTTCGCTCGCCATGATTAGCTTCCCTTGTTCGCTATAACACCTATTAGTTGTTATTTGCTCTATGTTGGTTGTTATGGGTTGTTATTAGTATAGCAAATACAACCGTAAGTTGCAATATGTGCGTGTAAAATAGAATTTGGAAGTCCAATCAAATACACTACAACTGGCGAAAGGGTTGACTTTGCGCAAGTGCTTATTCTCACCACTTGCCCTCTTGTGGTATACTGGAAAGAAAAAGGAGCATGAAAAATGAGCAGTAGCATTGAAGAAAGAGCATCAGCCGCTTACGAATTGAAAGCAACCGGAAAGTATAATTGCACTCAGGCGGTGGTGAAGGTGTTTCAAGACAAGCTGCCAATTGGCGAAGATACCCTAATGAAACTAACGGCAGGATACGCTGTTGGGATGGGCTGCATGGAAAGCACTTGCGGGGCCCTGATTGGTGCTGTCATGGTGGCAGGCATTCTCACCGACGGCAAAGGCACGCCCCGCATTTCTAAGGAACTCGTGCAGAGCTTCGAAAACAGATGCGGTGCAACTATATGCAAAGACTTGAAAGGGATTGGGACCGGCAAAGTCCTGTGTCCCTGCCCTGAATGTGTTCGCAATGCAGTGTTCTCTCTTGGAGAGGTTTTAGGTAAATAAGTGCAATACAAAAGAGGAGCTGTTGCAAGCTTCTCTTTTTTGCTTTTCCCTATTCTGCTGTTTTGGGTAAGTCCAAGAATCTCTTGTGTTCGGGCCATATCTTTTGGAACCTGGTCTTTAGGATAGTGCCGAACCTCGACAACCCGTCCAATGGCCATTGTGTGTTTCATCGGCGTTGGGACAACGACCGTATCGCCCTCACAGATTTCATCCCCACAGCGGTAATAGCGTGTTCTAACCATGCCATCAATATCGACACCGCAAAAAGCCACTTCATCGTTCTTTCTCAGCACCTTGTTGTACGAACGAGAATCGAAAAGTATCCCGAGGTTCTGGTCCTGGAAGAAGTCTGTTAGCCTGCCAACAAAGTCCGCCCAATCACCGGGCAGACCGTTTTTGTCGAATGAGCCTTCCAGAACGGAAGTATCTCCATCATCACGAGTTACGACCATCTTGTAGGTCTTTCGAATCTCATCCTGTACAGTATCTGGTGAGTGCCCTTTCGGGCGAGAAAACACATTTCGGCCCTCATACAGTTTGAGGAATTCGGTCACCTTATCTTTGAGCTCGTATTGCAGTGAAATGCGTCCTATATTTGCGATACGGCGATTATAGGTCAGCGTACCTTCTGAACTGATAAGCAGCCATTCGTTTGTATCATGTATACAAATGCCATACTCGCTGGCATATTTGTCTTTTACCTCATTTGTTGCAGTTTGTTCCAGACTGATTTCGATAGATTTTACCTTGCTCTTTGTTTCTGTCTTAACACTGAGACCGAATAGCCCTGGCATTCCGGTTCTTTGCCGAAGAATATCCGTGAGAGACTCGTCATGGTAGCGGTAGTCCTGTCCGTTTGCACCATGGTAGAAGTATACTTCATTGTCATCCGTTAGAAGTCGGACTCGCCAATGACCGCTGATTGAAGGAATGCGTTCTTTTCGATAGCTTGCGAATGTCTCAGAGAATGCAGCAAAGACAGAATCGGCATCGGCTTGTGAAATATGGATTTTGCTTTTTTTCTGTTCCCGATGGTGCCTTTTGCGTAAGCTTTACCTCTCCATCGCGCGTGATTTCCAAGAGCTGCTCCTCATTGAATCCCGGCAAAGATGGGTCCGTTGCTCGGCAGGACCTGATTCTGATTTTTTCGAGAGTGCCGTAAAAAGGCAAGCCCTCGTGTGTGATGTATCTTCCCATGCGAACTCCTCCGCAATACATTTTTTTGTTGTATTATACCATATATTTTGCAAAGCAAAAGGAGGCCACAGTCTGTGGCCTCCTTAATTTATTGTTATCTTAAATTTTCGTTTTTAATTTTATTAGATATTCAGGCTCGGCTCTTGCAAATACGTTTCACTTTCGTAAAGTATATAACTTGAAGAGCATTACTTTACTATTTAATTTGTTTATAATTGTACACGATGTTGCCGGAACTGTCAATATATTTGGAGAAAAAGTCGAATTATACAAAACATTTCGATAAAAAGTAGCAACTTTCCCATATATAAAGTCGTCTCGTTTCAGCTTTTCTGACAGTATTCTCCGTCAGGATTTCCGTCAACACCGCGAATATGGAAGGAGAGCGCATTTATGCCAAGAAAAGGTGAGAACATTTACAAAAGAAAAGACGGCCGATGGGAAGGTCGGTATATTGGCTGCTATGATGAAAACCATAAGGCCAAATATGTTTACATTTACGGGAAAACTTATACCGAAGTTAAACAGAAGTTGGCTATTGAGCGTGGCAGGCAAAAACAGCATGTTCCAGCAGAGAAAAAGCAGATAACATATGGTGAGGTTCTTGCTTTGTGGCTGCATTCAACAAAAACCAGCATTAAAGAATCTACATATGCCCGATATGCTCACCTGATAAATTCTCATATCAAGCCGCAATTAGGGGACTACAAACTATCGATGCTCTCCACGGAAATCATAGAGGACTTCATTGAGAACCAGCTCGTCGAAGGGCAGCTGGACAGAACCGGCGGATTAGCTCCTAAAACTGTCATTGATCTGTTAGCAATCGTAAAAAGCACAATAGGGTATGCACAATATAAAGGCTTTCCCGTTATCTGCAACCTATCCAGGCTCAGCGTAAAGCGAAAAGATAAGGAAATGCGTGTCCTAACACCATTAGAGCGAGAATCTTTGATTGGTATTCTTATGGAGGATATGGATTCATTCAAATTCGGTGTGTTTCTGGCTTTGTATACCGGTATCCGTATCGGTGAGCTTTGTGCATTGCAATGGAAAGATATCGATTTTGCACGAGCAACTCTCAAAGTGCGGAAAACGATACAGCGCATACAAAACACTGACAGTCATGCTACTTCTAAAACCAAAATTGTAATAAGCGAACCAAAGAGTAAATCCTCGATACGTGAAATTCCTTTAACTTCGTCTATTATGGAGATAGCGTGGAAATTTGTTTCGTTCCCGGATTCTTACATTCTGACTGGAACCGGTCGATACATTGAGCCTCGCACGATGCAGAATCATTTCAAGCTGTATGTAAAGCAGAGCGGCATCTCCGATGCAAACTTTCATGCGCTTCGGCATACATTTGCCACTCGCTGTGTTAAAGTCGGCTTTGAGATTAAGAGCTTGAGTGAAATACTCGGACACGCAAGTGTGAATATCACTCTCAATCGCTATGTTCATTCCTCTTTTGAGCTAAAACGCTCTAATATGAGCAAACTGATTTTCTAGTTTAAGCCGTCAGAAGAGCAAATCGATGTCTGATTTCTTAGTGACATTCTTCGTTGATAACAGGGCATTCTCCCAGCTGTTGAGTGATGTTCTAAAAAACAAGCATCAAGCATTATTCAATGAAACATTAGGGCTTCCTTCGGACTTTATAATTCCTTTTTCTCAGGAAGAGAAACGTGGTTCTGTTATCTACACCATCAAAGCAAATTTATGCGGCGATTACGACATCACCCTAAATGGGCAGCCGTGCAGCAGTTGTGTCATACATAGTGGAGATTACTTTTCTTTCACTCATAAGGATAAAAGAAAAGCTGTAAAAGCCCTCCTCATTGCAACTTTCGAAATTCAGGCGGGTTATAAGAAATATCAAGTGTCAAAAGATACCAATATTTTTATTGGTCGAACTCCCATCAACGACATTTCCTATGACTTTACAGATTTTATTTCAAGAGAAAAGCATGCCGTGATACACATTGACAGCAATGGGACTGCTTTTATTGAAGATTTGAAGCGGAGCGTTGGCGTCTATGTAAATGGGCAGCTCACTCATTCGCAGCAGCTGAAGCCTTTTGATGAGATATTCGTTATGGGTTTGTCCATTATCTACATGGGCGGTTTTATTGCTGTACGAGACTTAAAGACCGAGAGTTCCTTATCAGTAATGCCGTTCTTTGACGCAAAAATGCCGATTGCCGATGATAAAAGCAAACAGTATTTTGTCAACACGCCTCGTATTCTCAAGTCACTGGATAGCGGCGAGATTGAGGTCGATGCTCCGCCAAGTCCATTTTCAGCGGATGAAACACCTGTGATTCTTACTCTCGGTCCGAGCCTGACCATGTCATTGGTGATGCTGGCAAGTATTGGTGTGTCAATAACAAATGCCATTAGCGGCGGCGAGCTGTCCTCTCTCATTGCAAGCGGAACGATGGCAGGCGGGATGCTATTAGGTTCTCTCTTGTGGCCTTCTCTGCTAAGAAGCTATCAAAAGCGTCGTACATTGGCGGAAGAAAGACATCGTAAAAGTCGGTATTCGGCGTATATCGCGGATGTTGAAAAGACCTTTATTACAAAAAGAGACCGGAATGTTCGAGTTTTGAACGATTATCTCTCCCCTTCCCCGGAAGTATTGTGCTCTTTCTTAGACAATGAAAACAATCGTCTCCGGCTATGGGTAACGGTATATTTCATTGTCAGACCGTCTTCCATCTTCAAAATTTGTGGCTCCATCCTTCACATCGTCCAAACACTTGTCATAACGGTTTGCAATGATTGCCTGGCTCTGTTTCTTAAACTCTTCCAAGTCGTTAACAACACGGCTACCAAAAAACGTGTCCCAATTTTTTAGCGTTGGCTCATAGATGATAACTGTTGCACCCTTTGCCTTAATGCGCTTCATAACACCCTGAATAGAACTCTGACGGAAGTTATCGCTGTTACTCTTCATCGTCAAGCGATAAACGCCAACCACAACATCTTTTTCTTTGCTCTCATCCCAGCTATCATTTGCTTCGTAAGCGCCAGCAATTTCAAGCACACGATCAGCAATGAATTCTTTACGAGTTCTATTGCTCTCGACAATAGCTTCGATCAGATTCTTCGGCACATCTGCATAGTTAGCCAGCAGCTGCTTGGTATCCTTGGGCAGACAGTAGCCGCCGGCCGATGTCAAGTCTTGGACAACATTTTTCACAAATAAATTTGAAAAAAAGCAAAAAATAAGCCCTACAAGGCTTTCAGTCGGTATCGAACCGATCTGAGCCTTGTAGGGCTTAACAGTTTACTCTATATGTTTTTTCTTAGACCGCCTGCAGAGAGGTGTTTTCCATCACTTTCTTGAATTCCTCTACTGTCATTCCAGCATCTTCCGCTGCTTCTTCAATTGTCACACGGCCTTCTTGCAGTTTTTCAACAAATAAAACTTTTAAAGAACAACTTAAGCCGTAAAAAAAGCCTTTAGTTATCGTAGTTTTTCTCAGTTGACCATATTATATCACACTCACCAATGTAATATCATGGGCAACTTCGCCTTTTTGAAATTCAATCCATGCTGTTCAGTTTATCCACGAACTGCTGCACGGCAGATACGATCTTACGGATCCTCTGCCGAGAACCCCAGCGCACTGGCGATAGGCGCACAGTACTTGAACGTCTCGCCCATCATTGAGACATTGGTGTTCGCATTGGAAGAAGCAGCGGCAGTCACCGGCAGGAACTTCTTGCCGACATTCTCCACAGAAGATCCGATGTTCTGGAGCTTTTCTCCAGCTTCATCGATCTTGGCAAGAGTCGCATTCTGGATGCCATTTGCGTAACCCCTCCTTTTGGGCATAAGAAAAGCCCTACTTTCTTTGACATAAGTAGGGCAAAATTAAACTATAAAATTCTTAACTTGAAATTTTCTATGGTGATTTTGCTTGAGCAATTTCACAAAAAGTCGTTTTTCTGAAATTTCTTTCGCTTCGTATTTTCACGATAAGCTGATTTTCTGAAATTTCTATGCTAAAATAGCCTCAGAAATTTCAATTTCCGTTTTTCGGAGGAAAGGAAACAATCATGACAAACCGAGCTGGTACACTCGTGAGTAATCTGTCAGGCGAAATGGCTTATGAATCTTTTCGACCGACTCTGCTTCCACCGAATCCTCCTATTGAGGTGTCTGGTGAGCTTTTCACGAAACTTATGCTGCCAATAAAAAAAGAGGGCCATCGCTTGCGGCGCGGTGGTCCTCTTTTTTGGCTTGCTTTTTGTTCGGTCTCGTGGTAAAATAATGCTGAAAGTTATTTCAGTGAAAATGTATTCAGTATTATTGGAGGTGAAATATGTTTATAGGCCGTGAGAAAGAACTGGTGCTCTTGCAGCAAGACTACATCGGCAAAGCTGTGATGGTCTACGGCAAGCGGCGAGTTGGAAAGACCACGCTCATTCAGAAAGCCCTTGATAACTGCCCTTATCAGACCGTCTATTTCGAGTGTTTGAAAGGCACAGTACAAGAAAATATTGATAGCCTCGTTGATGAGCTGGTTCGAGCCAAGATATTGCCAGTAGCTCTGAGCTTCAGTACACTACAAGATGTTTTTACCTATCTTAACACGCTGCCTCAGAAAATGGTTGTCGTCATTGACGAATACCCCTATCTGAAGGTGATGAATGAGCCCACAACAGTTGATTCCGTTTTTCAGAGCATCATTGATAACCGGCTTGGAAACATTGAGCTTATCCTCTCCGGCTCTCACATCGGAATGATGAAGGACCTCTTGCAGGAGAAAAATGCTCTGTATGGACGCTTTGCTGTCACTATCAAACTCAACGAATTGAACTATCTGGATACCGCCAAGTTCTATCCTGACAAAACTCCCTACAACAAGGTGGCGCACTATGCTGTATTCGGCGGTTCTCCTTTTGTGAATCAGGCGTTGCGTCCTACTGCCACGCTGCGAGAAAACATCGTCAGTACAATTCTAAATCCTGTGAGTGCGGTGTACCTGTATGCCAGTCAGTTGCTGTTGTCGGACTATTCCGTCAAAATCAACGCAGAGCGTATCTTTGCAGTCATTGGTAACGGTAAGAAGCGCTATTCTGAAATTGAAGACAAGCTGGATGTGAAGAAGACCGGCAATCTTGCAAAACAAATGAAACCTCTGCGTGACCTCGAAATCATCTCCCGCAATTACCCCATCAACAAGCTCAACGACAGCAAGAAATCTACCTTTGAAATCAACGACAACTTGTTACGGTTCTACTTTACCTTTATCTATAAAAACGCCAGCGCATTGCAAGTGCTAGGCGCAGAGGCTTTCTATGATGAGTATGTAGCCCCTACTCTGACAGACTTCATCTCTCGCCGATTTGAGGGCATTTGCCGTGACTATTTCAGTTTACAGGTTCGTTCTGGGAAACTGAAGGGTGTTCGCAACATCGGCAGCTATTACTATGACGACCCCGTCCACCGCAAGAACGGTGAGTTCGATGTTGCTCTGGAGCTGGCAGACGGCTATGCAATTTATGAGGCAAAGTATTATGCCCAACCTATGACCCTCGATGAAATTCACCGTGAGGCTCAGCAGGTGGCGAACATCAAGGAACTGGCCGTTAAGCAGCTCGGATTCATCGCCATCAATGGCTTTGTGGAGCAGGAAAAGCCTTATACCTATCTTGATGGCAATGACATTTTTGCGGGAATGTAGCCCGAAGCAAGCGGTTGACGCATCACCGCTGCAATTCAACCTGTTTTCGCACAAATCAAGGTCTTTCTCAAAGAGGTTCACCCATAGAAAAAGCCACATACAGTCTATCTGCTCTAAAGCAGTGCAAGGAACTCATCTGAAAAAACCGGTGGAGCACACGGTTAAAGGCCGAGCATAATTCCCGGTGTGCGGAGGTCAATGTTCTGTTCGCATCCTGCCAGAAGCTGCTCAACTATGTCATGTTCCAGCCGGACCTTTCCCCTGCCTACGACTATCAGCAGATGGTCCTTTCGAAGAACTGCACAAAAAAAACAACTCGACAATCAGCTTCGTGTTTGCCACGCGCATGCCGAAAGACAGATTACTCTTATCGAAGATATGCACTGCGGAATTTTTACCGAATCGAGCTTTTCCCTCTCACGAGGCAGAATTTTCAGAGCCTCGTCCATCTTATGGTTGGCTCGGATTCCATCCAATAGCCAGAGGGATGCGGCGAGCGAGTAGTTGAATTGCTCTTTCCCAACATTATAGGGCGGGCGCATAATCAAGTTTATGGCTGTCCAGTCCGCGTCAAAGTTGTAGGCTTCCGTTTCCTTGATGACAAATGAAGAGTGCACACCCCGTCTATAGCTTCAAAGTTTAGGCGGGGTTAGCTCGCTTACTGGGAGTCAATATAGGATTTTACAGCCGATTCTGTTCTGTCCGAAACGCTACACACAAAGTAACTATCGCTCCAAAAATATGGCTTCCAATAATACTGTTTGAGTTGCTCACTAAAGTTTTTACGAATAAGTCGAGAAGTAACAGTTTTATAATTGTTAGCCAATTTGGATAGTTGTACTTGTGGTGGGGCCTCAAACAAAATGTGGATATGGTCCAAGTCGGTATTGACAGCTTTAATAGTGCAATGCCATGAATCAAAGATTGTTTTTGTTTGGTCAAGCAGGTAGACTTTTATCGCACCTTTAAGCACAGGATGACGATATTTTGTTACTACAACTAAATGGTATTCTAGTAGGTAACAGGAGTGTCTATTTGTCCTATATAGGTTATTTTTGCACATAGTATATCCTTTACAACTAAATATTTTTTTGGTATAATCATACTATAAAGCAACGCTATTGTAAAGGAGGTGAGTGCTTTGAATATTACATCCAGCTATCAAGTCAGAATCGTCAACTGCAGTGTCAACCTTATCGATACGGTTCGTATATATCAGGAAGCGCTCTCCTACCTGATTGGTGTTGTCAGCGAGAACTGGGATGCCGTAAAAAGCATAACTACCGGAGCCTTGGAACAGCAGCGCTATATCGAAAAGCTGGTTCATGGCAATAAAAACCGTGAAGCCAAATATCAGGAATTCGATAAAATGTTCCATAAGTATCCTTCGTACTTGCGCCGTGCAACAATTACAGCTGCTATCGGTGCAGTGAGCAGCTACCGCAGTAATCTTGCTAATTGGGAAAACACCGACAAGCATACGCTACACCTATGTTTCATATGGAGGCAGTCGTTTGCCTGACACGCGAGGCGTGACAGGCAAAAATATATAGCCCGAAAGCCATGATGAACAGGAGGTACCCAGATGAGTGAAATCACGTTGAACAGCCTTCCCAAGACCTTGGACGAGCTGAAGGCTATGCCCCAGGCTGCGCTGACTGTGCCGGAGGAAGTGGCCGCTCTGACAGTGGCGGCGCTGGCGCTGTACCCGGAAAACCCTGCCGAGACCGAGAAAATGCTGGATTTCCTGCGCGGCCCGCGCCCCTTGAACGGCATCGACAAACAGTTTATCCGCGACCGTTTTCGCGGCAAGGAATACCTGATGCGTTCCTACCTTGTCGGTTCCACACCGGAAAAGCAAACTACACACCTGTGCAGCCGTACCGAGTCACCGTTTCGGAAAACACTTACAGCCGGACGCAGTTTGTCGA
>ENA-OQBL01000693-OQBL01000693.1-human-gut-metagenome-genome-assembly--contig:-NODE-693-length-16367-cov-43.925185_pt1 | contig 16367 bp, 17 predicted proteins | sample MGYA00242747_ERZ504553 | MGnify/ENA primary metagenome ERZ504553 (study PRJEB26092, sample SAMD00036240) | human gut metagenome | host: Homo sapiens | study: EMG produced TPA metagenomics assembly of...
AAGACCCGAGCCCGCGGATTCAAGAACATGGGCTACTTCAGCACCATGATCTACCTGACCTGCGGCAAACTCGACCTCAGCACCGTCACCACCTGACAGACCCACCCACACCAAACAGCGAAAGGCCTAATAAGTTTGGATACTTGGGAGGCTCCACTCGCCGGCAAATCAAATCTTTTGCGAAGGCTGGCGTTAGTCATCGGCAAATAGCTGCCATTTTCTCGTTGTGCGAATGAGGAAGATCATTAAGCAATCTGGCGACATCTACAAGAGAACTTCCTGGATTAGTAAATTCGATACGGCCATCGAAAATACAGATCATAGATCCGGTACCGGTAATAGAAAAAACTTGGTGAATAAGCATATTTGCCATCAATTCACGAAGTGCCATATGTGAGAACATCCTCAGGGTGACACGTCGTACACCTTGAATGACTTCCTGCTCAGGCAACAGTGCTTCGACATATTCCAACGCTTGATCCAACTTGGCATACCCTGAGAAAAAAGTTTTGCTGCGAGATGGGGAGATTGGTGATGGACCATCGTAACGAATAACGCGCAATGCTTTACGCGCCACGGTTGGGAAATCATTGAAATCGCGAGCGAATAGGAGAGCATCAAGATTGGTGATGGCGTAGTTCCCCGCATCTTGGGCGATGATAAGCTGTTCGCTGGCAAGTAAATGGAGCGTCTGTTGAGTTGATGCCGTCTGGGGTATGTCGAATTCTTGGCGGTACCAATCCACGTCCAGCTTGGTTTTGCTTTTAGATGCAAAAGAGAATCAAAAGAGAAGCAAATGGCAGGCAAAAGAGAATTCGTGTATGCCGCCATGTTCTAAGCAACTCAGAGGGCAAGTCCACAGTCGGTGCAAATAAACAAGGATGCACGATGTTGTTCCGCGTTGCCGCCCGTGTTGTGACGGATTGGTGAAAAAGCGCGTATTGGGTGAGCTGCTCAGCAATGAGCAACGCTGTCTGTTGCCAATCTGAGCACGAGGCCCAAGATGCGTTCAATTGGTGTCGTTACCAGTCGTGTAAGGCGTCGGATCAGAGTGGCTGAAAGGGTGTTTCTTAATGAGAGACACCACTTTTGCTAGGTATGGGGGGTATCGTTTACTATCCTTTTCGTAAGTTTTAGTCGCTCCGCAGATGCGAGTTGCAGAGGGCGCGAGATTCAGCGTGGTGTTTGTCGCTGGTCACGTTCCCGTTGCGATTCTGCCGGTGAAGTCGATGAGGATGAGAGAAAAGAAAGCCTAGGTAAATTCCATGGCTAGGTGTAGATTTCTAGAGCGGGTTGGTAGCGGGTGCGGCCAGCAGCTACTACCAAAAATTGCCAGAGAAGGTGCGGTTATGGGCAGTTCTGAGCTTACTAACGCCGATAAGGGCCGTTATATCAGTTTTGTGGGGGTTGTGGCGTGAGTGGGGTGTCGGCTGTTCAGCATGTGTTCGTTGTGGGGTCGAAGGGGATTCCGGGCAGTTACGGCGGTTATGAGACGTTCGTTGATCGTCTGACTGAGTACCACGAGGGTGAGCCGGGGTTGAGATACCACGTAGCGTGCAAGTCGCTGTCGGAGTCGGGTGAGTTCTCGTACCATAACGCGCGTTGTTTCCGGGTACGGGTGCCGCAGATCGGACCGGCGCAGGCAATCTGGTATGACGTGGCGGCGTTGGCGGATTGTGTGGCGTATATTCGCCGCAACCGTATCCCGCATCCAATCGTGTACGTGCTGGCGTGCCGCATCGGCCCGTTCACGGCGCATTTCGCGCGCGCGGTCCACCGTCTGGGCGGCAAACTGTACGTGAACCCGGACGGGCACGAGTGGATGCGCGCGAAGTGGAGCGCGCCGGTGCGCAGGTACTGGAAGGTGTCCGAGCGGATGATGACGAAGCACGCTGACCTGATGGTGTGCGATTCGGTAAACATGGAGAAGTACATCCGCGAGGAGTACGCGAGGTACCGTCCGCAGACAACGTTCATCGCCTACGGAGCGGAGGACCGGCGGAGCCGTCTGGCGGACGACGACCCGAAGCTCCTGGACTGGTTCAGGTCGAAGGGTTTGGAGCCGAAGTCGTACTACCTGGTGGTTGGCCGGTTCGTGCCGGAGAACAACTACGAGACCATGATCCGCGAGTTCATGGTGAGCAACTCGAAGAGGGACTTCGCGCTGGTGACGAACGTGAGCGACAAGTTCCTCGAGGAGTTGAAGGAGAAGACGCACTTCGACCGGGACCCGCGCATCAAGTTCGTGGGCACCGTGTACGACAAGGAGCTTCTGATGAAGATCCGCGAGGAAGCGTACGCGTACTTCCATGGCCACGAGGTGGGAGGCACGAACCCGAGCCTGCTGGAGGCGTTGGCGTCCACGGATCTGAACCTGCTGTTGGGTGTGGGCTTCAACCGCGAGGTCGCGCAGGACGCCGCGTTGTACTGGTCTAAGGAGCCCGGCGACCTGGCCGCCCTGATTGACCATGCCGACGCCATGAGCCCGGACGAGATCCACGCTTTGGGAGCCAGGGCCAAACAACGCATCGCCGACGCGTACAGCTGGCAGCACATCGCCGACCAATACAAAAACCTCTTCCTCGGCAGAGAGCAGAAGGAAGGGTGAAACGATGAAAATCCTCGCCATTCACAACTTCCATCGTTCAGGTTCCGCAAGTGGCGATGATCAAGTATTCAAGAGTGAAACCAGTATGCTCGAGGAACATGGTCATGAAGTAATCCGTTATACGGTGTCGAATGATGAGTTCGACAAGGCGGACGCAGCGGGTAAGTTGGCCGCCACGTTCGGAATGCTGTGGTCGTTTAAGAACTACCGAGCGGTGGTCTCTTTGATTCGCGAGCACCATCCTGACCTAGTGCATGTGCATACATTTTTCCCGCTGTTGTCCCCGTCAATTCTGTATGCAGCAAAACGTATGGGTGTGCCGGTAGTGGCTACATTGCATGACACACGTTTTGTATGCCCTGTGGCAACCTCGCTGCGCGATGGGAAGATTTGCAATGAATGTGGTGACGGCCATTATCTGCGTATGACTCGTCATGCATGTTTCAAAGGATCTCGTCTTCAGAGTCTTCTCGTGGCAGGCATCTTCAAATACCATCGCGCTCGTCGAAGCTTCTATAAGCAAATCGATAGATATATTTGTCTCAATGATAATCAGATTGACTTGTTGAAGGGTATCGGATTCGATTCATCGAAGGTAGTTAAAAAATATAATTTTGTTCCTGATGCTCAGGCGAATATGGCCGCTGAACGTGTATCAGGGTTACCTGAGCGGTATGCAGTTTTTTATGGTCGCATTGGTGCTGAGAAAGGCATTCGTGTACTTCAACGCATATGGAATGAGATTGACGACATTCCGCTGGTGGTGATGGGCGGAGGCCCGTTGGAGGACGATTTCAAGGCTTGGGCGGATAAGAAGCCGAATGTCTATTTCCTTGGATATACGCCGCATGAGCAGTGCATGGCTATTGCGAAAGCCGGAGAGTTCGTGGTGTTTCCCTCGATTTGGTACGAGGGCTGCTCGATGGTCGAAATTGAATCTGAAAGTCTCGGACTGCCGCTTATCGCGACCGACCTTGGCTTTTCCGCGGAAGCAGTCAACGATGGAGTCAACGGTGTCAAAGTTCCGTTGGGTGATATGCATGGTTGGATTACAGCCATTCGCGGCCTATGGAAAGAGCCAGAGTTATGCAAAAAGATGGGTATGAATTCCCGTCGGGATTATGAGGACAAATACACACCTGAAAACAACTATCAGCAACTAATCAATATCTATCAATCCACTTTAGAAAGAGGATAATTTGATGAGCTTCAGCCCAGATATTACAAATTTTGACAAACTCATCGTCCTCGTGAACACAGGCATCAAATTTATACGTGGATTATGGATGCGCTTATTTCTTCGCGAAGCACATGGCTTATTGCTGATAGGACGGAATGTTACTGTATCTCATGCGCATAATGTGCGCTGTGGGAAGAACGTAAAGTTCGAAGATTACGCAGAAATACAGGGACTGTGTTCTGATGGTTTAAATTTTGGCGATAACGTTACCATCGGCCGTGCCACCATGATTCGTCCATCGAGCTATTACGGCGGCGATTGTGGACAGGGAATAGCCATCGGCGATAATTCGTCAATTGGCCCTCATGGTTATATAGGATGTTCTGGCCCTATTCGCATCGGTAATAATGTGATGATAGGACCCAAATGTAGTCTATTTGCAGAAAACCATGTATTCAGCAATTCAGATGAAAGCATTAAAAGTCAAGGGGTTCAGCAGCGTGGAATCACAATCGGTAATGACTGCTGGATAGGTAGCAACGTTATTATTTTAGATGGCGTATCGATTGGCAGTCATGTAGTAATCGGCGCAGGTACGTTAATTACAAAGGATGTTCCTGACTACAGCATTGTCTTAGATAGAAGAAACAGAATTTTACGGCAAAGAATAAAAAAAATCGAAGATTGAAAATAATGCCTTTGAAGCACTAAGTTATTAGCGCATATTCTATGTGCTCTATGAATAGAATTATATAAGGAAATCCCGGAAAAAATCCATAAGGACAATACGATCGAAGGTTATATAACCTATCCGTATGAGGGAGACTAATGTCTTTAGTTACAATAATTCTTCCTGCGTATAATGCTGAAAAGACGATTGCAAGAGCGATACAATCAGCGCGTTGCCAGGAGTATTCAGATTTAGAGATAATTGTAATCGATGATGGTTCCTCTGATTCGACTTTGAACATTTGCAATGCCTTAGCTGATAAAGACAATAGGCTCAAGATCTGGCATATAAACAATAGTGGCCCAAGCGCAGCACGCAACTACGGGCTATCACAAGCCAAAGGTGAATTCATTTGCTTCATGGACGCAGATGATGAGATGAGCCCTACAATGATTTCACAGTTGGTATCCAATATGCAGGACGACACAGATCTAGTGGCATGCGGATACAAGGTCCGATCCAATAACGGAGATTACGCTTTCGAGCAAAAGCTTGACGACAAATCATATCCCAATAATCGCTTATATGAATTTATCGAAAACCTCCAAGAAGCAAAAGCGTTCAATCCTTTATGGAATAAAATATTCCGTCGCAGTATTATCAACGATAATAATATAAAAATGGATACAACCGTTGATATGGGAGAAGATTATCTATTCGTCGTAGATTACTGCGAAAAGAGTGAAAAAGATTTTAAAGCACTATCTTCATCTTTATATATCTACGAATTATCTAATAATGGTTTACAAGTCTCTGCAAATAAGAATAATAATCTTAAACGTAGATTGTCTCAACTGGATAAATTGGAGAATTTATTCAAACGAAGAAATTATCCAATGAATGCAATATATAAAGAGAAATTACGCATTATATATACCTCATTATTGGAATCCAATGATTTACATAATGACTTGATTGAAGTATTAAAAAATGGTTATTTAGATGATTTAATTCATTCAAATATAAATCTCGGTAAAAAGTATACCGTTTTTTTGGAAATTCTTAAAAGCAGACATATAGGTGTCGCATATTTCTCTATGAACATCTTTAGGGCAGTGAAAAAAATACAAGGAAAAAGTTTTAACTGGGGATGATATGAAATTAAGTAAGAATCTTCAGATATTATTTATAGCGCTTGCTATTATCCCCTTCTTCCAAAGCACAATTGGGTACAAATATCCAATACTTGGACTTGGTGTTCAATACTCGAGGTATTTTTTCTTTGGAATAATAATTATTCTGATTCTAATTAATACCCATGCTTTTAGTTTTATAACTAGAAACACGAAAATATATCTAACCATTTCGCTTATATTTATATTTTTCATTTCTGCTGTTGTGAATAACACGAATATCGTGTCAGTTTTTCAGTTGTCTTTATATCTATTGTATCCGTTCTTGCTGTTCTCTGTATGGGCAGATAGCTCGACAGATACTTTAAACATATGTAAAGGCATAACCTATGGTCTAAATACACTTGTCCTTATAAATCTTTCAATCATGTTATTTTTTCCACAAGGTTTATATCAAACAATAAGTTCGAATACAATATCATATTATTATTTGTTTGGCGCAAAGAATCAGATGGTTGCGCCAATTATGACTTGTTTGTTCTTTAATATGGAAACAGCATATAGAAGTTATAATAAAATTATAACGAAAACATCGTTATTTATGTGCTTTATATGTGCGTTTGAATTAATAATAGGCGGTAGTGGAACTGGCCTTATTGTTTTAGCAGCATTTATTATTCTGTGTTTGTTTGAATTAAAACATCAGAAAATTAGTTCCAACTTATCCCTAATCGTGTTACTTGCATCCTTCTTGGCCATTGTTATTTTCAGAATTCAGAATATCTTCAGTTTTCTTATTGTCGATATTTTGCATAAATCTTTGACGCTTTCTGATAGAACATATATTTGGGACGCTGCAATTGAAAGCATCTTGTCACACCCAATACTTGGAACTGGAATCACAGATTCGCTATCAGGTAATGTGCATTTGAAACTTAGCTATTTGGTGAAAGATATTTTCGCTCATGATCTTTACCTTGATTATTTGCTTATGGGTGGAATTCCGGCATTATGTATATTCGTTTGCATTCTGATTTCTGTTAAAAAATCTTACGATAGCTTTTTGAATAAAAAGAATACCTTAATTTGGTGGGGAATAGTAGTATATTTATTTGCTTCCATTGTTGAAATATATACGACTAACTTCTGTTTATTCCTCATGTTTGCATATATCAACATATGTGATTATTCAACTAGGCATAGGTATATAGGTCAAAATTAATAGGATAATCATGACTAGTTTGAAAAAAAACCTTGTTTATAATATGGCCTATCAGATATTGGTCATATTACTTCCGCTTATTACGGCTCCTTACGTTTCTAGGGTTCTCGGAGCTGCTGGTCTAGGTACGTATTCGTATGTATATTCCATTTCATATTATTTTGGTCTTGTAGGCATGCTTGGTATCACCAACCACGGTAGCCGAAGCATCGCATTGTACCGAACGGACAAGGTTCAGACTGCGCAAACATTTTGGAATATCTACGCGATTCAGTTTATCAGTACAGGAATTGCCGTTTTTTCATATACCATCTTTGCTTTTGTCTTATTTAATGGCAACAAGATAGTTGCCTATATTAATATTCTTTTTGTTATTTCGTATTTACTTGATATTAATTGGCTATTCTTTGGTCTTGAACAGTTCAAAATAACAGTCATCAGGAACACGATTATCAAAGTTGCGACCGCATGCTCAATTTTTATCTTCGTAAAAGATCGCAATGACTTATGGTTGTATACGCTGATTATGGCTCTGGGAGCTTCTCTAAGTCAAATTTATCTTTGGATGAATGTTCATAAGTTCGTTTCATTCTGCAAACCAGAATGGTCTGAAGTGAAGAAGAACGTCAAGCCAGTAATAATATTATTCATACCTGCAATTGCCTATAGCATCTACAAAGTGTTAGACAAGATCATGCTTGGCGCCATGTCCGACATGACTCAAGTTGGTCTATTCGACAATGCTGAACGAATCGTAAATATCCCCGTCAGCCTCATTACCGCTTTTGGCACGGTTATGCTGCCGAGGATTTCCAATCTCATCGCTGCCGGGGACTCTAATCAAATAAAGAAATACAACGCCATCTCGTTCCGCTACTTCACTATGCTTGTCTGCGGTGCGGCTTTTGGTCTTGCAGGAATCAGTAATATTCTTGCTCCCGTTTATTTTGGAGACGAATTCAAGGGAAGCTCACCTATTATATTTGGCTTAAGTTTCAGCCTCATTTTTATGATCTGGGCTAACATCATACGAACCCAATATTTGATTCCGAACAAAAAAGATATGCCATATGTCATCTCAACATTGTTTGGCGCGGCTATTAATATTTCAGTAAACTTGCTCTTAATTCCTCATTTGCAGGCGGTAGGCACGATGATTGGCACTATTCTAGCCGAGCTATCTGTATTTTGCGTTCAATACATATTCACCAGGAAAGACTTTCCAACTCTTCAATACCTGAAATCAGGAATCATGTTCTTCCCAATAGGGGCATTAATGGGTATCATTGTCTGGATTGTCGGTCAGATTCTTGGCCCAACGATTATCACTCTGATTATTCAAATTATTCTTGGTGCATTCATCTACGGGATTGGGTCTCTGATTTATCTAATTGCAATCAAAGACGACATATTCATCTCTATGTTCAAAAAGACTTTTCATATTAACGCAAATTCACGCCTACCGAAGCATCGATCTGTTTGATTTAAGTATCAACGAAAAGGAGAAATAATGTCTCGTAATGATAAAACCGCTACTATTACATTCCATAATTCTTACAACTGTGGATCCATGTTGCAAGCATTAGCTCTTCAAAAAGTTTTAATTGACAAATATGGTGTCGATAATGAAATTCTTGATTTTTCAAATCAAGGACAAAAAGAAATGTACAGCACCTTTTGGAAAGTTACTGGCTTTAAGTCATTTATCAAGAATGCACTTTGGGCTACCGTTTATAAGCGAATCAAGCAGCAGGCTGCCGCATATGAAGCGTTTGAACATAAATATTTCCGTCTGTCACAGGATACCTACACTTCCAATAAAGAATTAACCGCCACGAATTCCAAGTATCAGAAATTCATCACTGGCAGTGATCAGGTATGGAACATTCGATGCATGGATGCTGATGATGCATATTATTTGAACTTTGTTTCTGATTTCAACAGACGATACGCATATGCCGTGAGCTTCGGCGCTAACAATCCATTTGCGGACAGCTCTCTTAAGGATCACTACCTTAATCTTGTCAATAAGTTTAATAAGATTTCGGTTCGCGAGCAGAACGCAAAGAAATGGGTTTCCACAGCCACCGGCAGAGAGGTCTCGCTTTGTGTGGACCCCACCATGTTACTTTCTCAAGGAGAATGGGAAAAAACAGTACAGCTCGGTAGTGCCCCAATCATCCAAGGCGACTACATCTTCTATTACTGCTTCAGCATCTCACAGGAGATAGCATCCTTCCTCCACCAAGTATCCAAGAAAACCGGTATGCCGGTATACTTCTTTGAACCCAAAGAATGGGCTCTTCGCTGCTGCTGGAAGAACAAGATTCGTCTGGTAAAGAAATATGGCCCGGAAGCCTTCTTGAATTACATGAAATACGCAAAGATGGTCTTCACCACTTCCTTCCATGGAACAGCTTTCTCAACGATTTTCCATAAGAACTTTTGGTACATCGATTCCGGGCATAATGATTTGTCCAAGGACGATCGTGCTGTATCGTTCCTCACTCAGCTTAAGCTCACAGATCGTTACAAAACAATTTCTTCACTTCTGCAGACAGACCTGTCACTAATTCCCGATTACACCCAACCAGATCAAGCGCTTGCAAAGCTCCGCGAAGAAGCTTTTGAATATATTGAAGGCATAGTAAATGACTGATAAATCCGATAAGCAGGCGTACTTGCTCATGGCACACAACAATCTTGAGCAGCTTAACTTCCTAATTAGATCTTTAGATTCAGAATTCAGTGATATCTTTCTTCACCTCGACGCTAAATCTAAAATTAATCCGGATGAGATTGTTAGACCTGTTTCTTCCCAACTTTATTTCTGTGATCGAATCAATGTATATTGGGCGGAATACAGTCAAGTGCAATGTGAGTTAAATCTATTGCGCCTCGCTACTCGGATTGGTAAGTATAATTACTATCATCTGATATCTGGTATGGATTTCCCTTTGAAGAACCAGAAGGAAATCCATACCATGTTAAGAAATCGAAACGATATATTCATTCATTTCACTACACATAAAAATGTTGAACTAACTATACCTTTTGTACGGTACTACCATTTATTTCAAAAACAACTTTGTGTAGCAAACAGAGATCATACTTTTTCTATCTACAAAGTATTTGAAAAAATATCGATTTTAATCCAGCGGTTAATACATCTGAACCGTATTTCGACTGATATTGTAATCAAAAAAGGAGCGAATTGGTTCAGTATCCCTGACGATTTCGCAAGATACGTCCTTGACCATCAGGATTGCATAAAGAAGCTATTTAATAATACTCGCAGCCCTGATGAATTCTTTATACAGACTCTTGCATTCAACAATCCCGATTACAAGAAACGTATATACAGGTTCAAAGAAGACGATTCATCTGAATCATGCCTCCGCCATATCGATTGGATGAGGGGCAGCCCTTACACTTTCACCATAAAGGATTATGATGAACTCGTTAACTGCGGGATGATTTTTGCTAGAAAATTCGATTTGAACAAAGACAGACAAATCATCCTTAAACTCATGAGTCATCTTTCTGACTAAAAGCAGTCAACAAGCTTGAGGCATATGTAATAGATGATCGCAATGTGGCCTGTTTTTGCTTTATGCACGTCCAACGCCAGTTCAAACCGGACCAGGAACTTGAAGCTTGCAGGTGACTGGAAGCCGAAAGGTGTCTTGTCGGCTTGCGTCATAACGGCATCGCCGAATAGGCCCATCCAACGGGGCGTTTCCACGGGATACCCACCCCCTTGTAGGATATGAGAGCATGGCTGATGAAGTGTTTACTCCCCATAACATCATTGTGACCGGTGGCTGTGGTTTCATCGGTTCGAATTTCGTCCATTACGTGTACAACAACCATCCGGACGTGCATGTGACGGTTTTGGATGCGTTGACGTATGCGGGCAACTTGGAGAACATCCGTCCGATCCTGGGCGACCGTGTGGAGTTCGTGCATGGGAACATCTGCGACGCGGAGCTGTTGGATCGTCTGGTGCCGGGGCATGACGCGATCGTGCACTACGCGGCGGAATCCCACAACGACAACTCGATCGCGAACCCGGAGCCGTTTTTGAAGACGAACGTGGAGGGCACGTTCCGCCTGTTGGAGGCGGCCCGCAAGTACGACGTGCGCTACCACCACGTGAGCACGGACGAGGTGTACGGCGACCTGGCCCTGGATGATCCGGCCAAGTTCACGGAGCGGACCCCGTACCATCCGTCCAGCCCGTACAGCTCGACGAAGGCCAGCTCGGACCTGCTGGTGCGCGCCTGGCACCGCACGTTCGGCATCCGCGCCACCATCTCCAACTGCTCGAACAACTACGGCCCGTACCAGCACGTGGAGAAGTTCATCCCCCGCCATGTTTTTGTTCAATAGGAAGTTGAGGTTTTAGTCACGAAGGTTTTTCGGGTTTAGGCGGAAAGGCATGCCGACCACCCGTGGGCCTTAGCCTGATGGTGCTTCTAGTTCCATTCGGGAAAGGTCCGGAAAGGCAATGATCAGCATGCCCCAAATACAGTCTATCCGTTCGCGTCGCAGGAACGGTGAGTCCATCGCCTCGATAGCGCGCAGCGAGAGGGTCAGCGAGCCGACCGTGCGCAAGTATCTGAGGGTCGACGACCTATCGGCCAGGCCGCCCGTGAGGCGACGTCGTGGTTCGGTGATCGACGAGTGGCTGCCCATGATCGAGGGCATGCTCGCCGAGGACCGGGAGACCTGGCGCAAGCAGCGGCATACCGCGACCCGCATCCATGAGCGGTTGCGCGACGAGTACGGGGCCGGGGTGTCGTTGTCGACGGTGACCCGGACCGTGGCGCGGCTCAGGCGCGAGGCCGCGGCGGAGCGGGAGGCCGGTTTCCTGGACCTGTCGTGGCATCCGGGCGAATGCCAGGCGGACTTCGGCCAGGTCGACGTGCGCTACCGGGGCGTCGTGACGCGAATGCGGCATTTCGTGTTGGATTTCCCGTACTCGAACATCGGGCCGAGCCAGCTGATGCCCGGGGAGAACGCGGAGTGCACGTGCCAGGCCCTCAGGAACCTATTCGAATGGCTGGGCGGGGTGCCCGAACGCATCGTGTATGACAACGCCGCCGGCGTCGGACGCAAATGGTTCGACGGGATCCGCCTGACCCGCCTGTTCCAGGCGTTCCAGGCGCACTACGGGTTCGAGTACACGTTCTGCAACCCGTACTCGGGACACGAGAAGGGCGGCGTCGAGGCCCGGGTCGGGGCCGTGCGCCGCAGGCTGTTCGTGCCGGTGCCCGGCGTATGGAACCTCGACAGCTTCAACCTGCGCCTGCCCGGCCGCTGCCTCGAACTGGGGGACAAGGACCACTACAGGAAGGGCGAGAGCCAGACCGGCCTGTTCGACGAGGACCGAAAGGCGCTGCTGCCCCTGCCCGCCAAGCCGTTCGACGTGGTCACGTGGACGAGGATGAAGGCCGACAAATACGGCAACATCACCGTCCAGGGCCGCCACCGGTACGCGGCCGGACCCGAACACGCCGGCCATGAGATGATCGTCGGCCTGAGGGCCCTGGAGGTGGAGATCCTCGATGCCGAAGGCAAACGCGTGATCACGCATCCGAGGTCCTACGGGGACAAGCCGACCGACAGCGGCGACCCGTCGAGCCAGCTCGGGCTGTTGTGCGACCGGCCGGCGGCCTGGCGCAACAGCCGGGTGCGCGACGCGATGCCCGACCCGCTTCGCGAATGGATCGACGCGCAGGACGAGGCCACGCGGCGCGACAGCCTGCGTGCCCTGCTGCACGCCGACGGCGAGAGCGGCTGGCGGGCGGCCGTGGCCGGCATGCTCGAGATCCTCGAATCCACCGGAGGCACGGACCGGGCCGGGGTATGTCTGGCCGCGGCACGCCACGCCTCGGGCCTGGGACCCGTGGCCTACGACGACCCCGTGGACCTGAGCGAATACGACATCGCCTACACCAAGGAGGACGAGTGAACCAGAAGAACGGACGGACCGACCCCGGCCCGCTGCGCGAGCGGGCGAGGAGCCTGTTCATCTCCAAGGCCACCATCGACGAAACGCTCGAATGGGCCACGCCCCGCCAACTGGACGCCATCGACCGCATGCTCGCCACGGAACTGGCCAACAGGGAGGCCTCCAAACGGGCAAGGCTCATGCGCCAGGCCCGGTTCCCGGTGCCCAAAAGCCTCGACGGCTACGACTTCGCGAACGTGCGCCTGCCCGACGGATACACCAAGGAGCAGCTGACCGGCCTCGATTTCGCGGCCAAGGCGCAGGACCTCGTGTTCTACGGCAAGACGGGACGCGGAAAGACCCACCTGGCCACCGCCCTGGGCATGCTCGCCATCGAGCAAGGCAGGAGCGTGAGGTTCCGGCAGACCGCGGAGCTCGTGCTCCAGCTCGGCAAGGCCAAACGCGACGGCGCCCTCGACAGCCCGCTCAGGGACCTCGCCCGTGCCGACCTGATCATCCTCGACGAGTTCGGCTACGCGCCCGTGCGCCTCGACGGGGCCCGTCTCCTCTACCAGATCATCGCCGGCAGCTACGAACGTCGCAGCATCATCTTCACCACGAACATCGAGTTCAGCAAATGGGGGACGATCTTCGCCGACGACAAACTCGCCGCCGCGATCATCGACCGCATCGTCCACCACGGACGCCTCATCGAATTCACCGGCCCCAGCCGACGCGTCAGCCAAGCCCTCATGTTCGGCAAGACGGACAACCAGTAAAACAAACCACCGGCCGGCACTCCTCATGCCGAAAACCGAAAAAAATTAGTGACGAAACACCGACTTGACTAAAAACAAACACGGCCTTCAGGGCCGCCGACGCCCATTCGCGGTGGGTCGGCGGCACCTTGGAGAGCACGTTGCGCAAGAAGTGCACCATGCACCGCCGACACCCCGCCTTCGGCGGCATCGAGTCCACCGTGGCGACCAGTCCCGCGCACCGGTCGCCGACCACGAGCCGCACGCCCCTAGGGCCGCGTTCGATCATGCCGTGAAAGGACCGCTCCCGGCCGGCGGAATCCTCCCTCATGCCCTCGACGACGCCGATGACCTCGCGGTGACCATCCTTGCCGACGCCGATGGCGACCAGGACGCTGACGTTCCCCACGCTTCCGCCCCGGGAGTGCTTGTGCCACACGCCGTCCACGAACACGTATGGGTACTCGTCACCCAACGGCCTCGTGCGCCATTCGTCGATCTCGGCGTACACGCGCTTGAGCTTGTCGCTCAATGTCCGGGACGGCATGCGGTCGCCCCACAGCAACTGGCCGGTGTCGTCGACCTGCCGGGTGGACACGCCGGCCAGGTACATGTCGATCAGCGCCTCCTCTACGCTTTCCTCGCGTCTGCAGTGGCGTTCGATCACCGCGGACCCGAACAGGGCGCCCTTCAATTTCGGCGCCTTGAGCTCGAGCCTGCCGGCCTTGGCGGTCAGGCTCGAGCTCGTAGTGGCCGGCCCGATACGCCTTCCGTCCGCTGGAACGCTCGTATCTCGCGGCGTTGGCGATCTCGTCCGCCTCGGCGTCGAGCATCGCGTTGACGATCCGCTCGGCCTTCTCGCGCACCATGGCGTCGAGCTTGCCCTCGAACATGGCCCGGTCGAACCGTATGATTTCCTTGGACATGGCTCCGTGCCTCTTTCCAATCACGGTTTTTCATTGTCCGGCGGCTGAAAATCGTACCCGGCACGGGCCATGTCCTCTTCCAGGAAACCCGAATTACAAAGTGCGCAAGAATTCGGGCACTATCAGCGAGAGGCCAATCTGAATTTCTTCAGTCCAACAATCGGGGCGCGGTACAGACGCTGACCAGCGGGGCTATCCACGTAATCGTGTCTGCCGTATAAGCCCGTTAGAAGGGCTGTTCCGCGTGTTCTGGGACTATAGAGCTGCTTCGAGTTCTTCCTCGGTGTAGCCGAACGTGTAATCCTCGTCTTTGCCGTTTGACATCCAGATGAAGGCTGCGTCGTACACGCTCAGCGACTCGTCCTCGCTGTCGTCATCGTCCCAGTCATCATCAGATGAGGAGTCATCCACGATTGGAGTCTCCTCGACTGGCTCCTCATGCTTCTTCTTGCTGCCGAAACCGAACCGGCCCATAATCACTCCTCGATTTCCTTCTTATCATTAGATGATTCTACCGTGTCTGCAGCTGCTTCTTCTTTATACTTCATCATTTTCTGCACGGCAAGAACGAAGGTGGACCCCAGAGCCACTCCTGCTGTAAGACCAATGCCGAGCAACATTCCGACGAAGCTCGATGGTCCGCCAGCGTTCTTCGCACTTTTACTGAGTTCTGCGTAATCCCATGACATGTGTGACTCCTTTGCCTCGTAGGTCTTATCAACGTCAATTTTAGGGTCACCGCCCCGGCCGTCATCTACCATTATCACCAGCCGTAATAACCAGTCTAACCATTATCAACGTCAAATCGAGGTGGACGCTTCGAGGTGGTGACGTTTTCTTGGACTTCCCGACCGGGAGGAGGACCCCTTATGGCGAAGTGCGGCAGGAAGCAGCACGACAGGGCCGTGTGCCTGTACATCACATACGAACGCTGCGCTGCGGACGCGATCCGGGAGCTCGGCTACCCCAGCAGGGGTGCGCTGCGGATGTGGTGCAAGGACCGGCTCAAGTAGAAGTTCCTCCGCAAACGCAGCTTCGCGGGCATCCCTTTGGACGGGTTCATCAACATGCCCGACGACTACATGGTCCGGTACCGGGACAAGAGAATCAAGACGGAGTTCGGGCACGGGCGTCATGGACCGGCGCGGGATGCTGGGCCTTATGGCATGATCGGTGGTGATGGGATCAATGACGAGTCCAACAAAACACGCCAGCCCTACTGTGGATGCCAACTTGCAGAAACGCAGAAGGGTCATTCTCCGGACAGCGCCGCGGAGGGATTCCTCGGGCGTATGAAGACGGAATCCGTCTATCCCGAGCATTGGGAGGAATGTGCCTGTGATGAGGTGCTCGTCCTGATAGACGATTACATCCACTGGTACAATGCTCATGTACGGTAAGGAAGCAAGCAACCGAAAACAAGAGATAGACCGCCAACACTACACTATTCCGAACCAAAGACCAAAAGATAAGCATTGTGGGAAAATCTAAACTTTTGGATTTTCCTACAATGCCAACTACGGCGGAATCCCTCCCACTCCTTATATCTTTCTGTATACATTGAATTTGTATTTAGTAAAATGCAGACAACACCACGGATCGGCTTTTGGTTGGACAATTCCAACCAAACACCACAGCAGACAGCAGAAAACATTCTGAACGCTAGGAAGCCGGTATGATTGTTACATATAAGGGGAAGAAAAATTTCTTTTAGGTACTTGCTTTCCTAAAACTGATGTGATACAATGATTTAATCCAGAAAAGGAGTAAAAAATATGCGGCAAGGCATTCTTAAATAAAACTATAATCAAATAGTGGGAACAAAGGATTATGATAGTCCCTTTTGTAGGGGCTTAGTTTTTTGTACCCAATTTAAGAATACTTTTGCCTTATCAATTTTGACATATCCCCAAA
>ENA-OQBL01000695-OQBL01000695.1-human-gut-metagenome-genome-assembly--contig:-NODE-695-length-16328-cov-3.822789_pt1 | contig 16328 bp, 15 predicted proteins | sample MGYA00242747_ERZ504553 | MGnify/ENA primary metagenome ERZ504553 (study PRJEB26092, sample SAMD00036240) | human gut metagenome | host: Homo sapiens | study: EMG produced TPA metagenomics assembly of...
ATGAAACGCGGAATCATTCCGCCTACCTTCCTGCCGTTGCAATCCGGTGTGGGCAACATTGCCAATGCCGTACTGGGCGCTTTGGGACGTGACAAGACCATCCCTGCTTTTGAAATGTACACAGAAGTTATCCAGAACTCCGTTATCGGACTTATCCGCGAAGGCCGCGTGAAATTCGGCAGCGCCTGCTCACTGACCGTAACGAACGACTGTCTGGAAGGTATCTACCAGGATATGGACTTCTTCCGCGACAAACTGGTGCTCCGTCCGTCGGAAATCTCTAACAGCCCGGAAGTGGTGCGCCGACTCGGTATCATCTCCATCAACACTGCCATCGAAGCCGACATCTACGGCAACGTGAACTCCACGCACATCGGCGGAACCAAGATGATGAACGGCATCGGCGGAAGCGGTGACTTCACCCGCAATGCCTATATCTCCATCTTCACTTGTCCGTCCGTTGCCAAGGAAGGTAAAATCTCGGCTATCGTGCCGATGGTTTCGCACATAGACCACACGGAACACGATGTCAATATCATCATCACCGAACAAGGTGTGGCCGACCTCCGCGGCAAGAGTCCGAAAGAGCGTGCACAAGCCATCATCGAAAACTGTGTCCATCCGGACTACAAGAACATACTGTGGGATTACCTGAAGCTGACCGACGGCAAATCACAAACTCCCCACGCTCTGCGCGCCGCACTGGCTATGCACGCTGAGCTGGCCAAAAGTGGAGACATGAAGAATGTAGACTGGGCACAGTATAAATAAACCGCTCCCTCAAAGGCGGAGAGAAACCGCCCGAAAGATATGCCGCGTTGCATGTATATTTCCGGTTTGCTGGATCTATATATGCAACGCGTTGCATATATAGATGGAACACGCTGCATCTATAGATCCAACAACAAGCTATTTCAGTACCTACTACATCCCTGCATCAATTCCTGGCAAAACCTCCTTCTTACCGGTAAACTCACTATCTTTTGCTTCAGTTTCCTTTTCAGTTTCTTCAATCGATCTCTCACCGAGCCAACACTTATCGTTCGCATTGAGTGAAAAACTGCAATAATTTGTCCAGAGAAATACTTGCCTCCATTTGATCCCTCCTATTCATTGAAAACGGGCTGTCCTGGAATCACTTCCCGGACAGCCCTTCCTTCACATTTAAAATGAAGATGCAGAGAGAGTAGTATGATGACACTCTATTCCTGACCTCCTCCTAACGCCTTGTAGAGGTTAATCAGGCTTTGTATTTCAGAAAATCGATTTGCCGTCTGTGCCAGTTGTGCGTTGAGCAATGTCTGCCGGGCGGTAAGCACCTCCAGATAGGTGGTGTTGCCATGCTCCATCAGCAGGGAAGTGCTGCGGGCAGCTGTCTGCAAGGAAGCTACCTGCTTGTCCAGCAGTTCGCTTTTGGATAGGCTTGTCTGCCAAGCAGTCAAGGCATCGTTCACCTTCGCTGCCTGCATTCAGCAATGTCTGCTGGAAGGCAAGGGAAGCCTCCTCCTGCTGGGCACGGGCTATGCGGTACTGTGCAATGACCTGCCCGCGGGCAAAGAGCGCTGCGTCAGCGAACCCACTGCCGAAGCCAGGAACTTGCCGGGATTTCACAATCATTGACCGGCGGAATTCGGTCCAGCCCGCACTCCCACCCAGCGTAATGGAGGATAGAACGGCGGAACGCGCCGCATTGGTACCGTAGAACGCCGCTTCCAGTGTCCGCTCGGCTGAGCGGACATCAGGACGGCAGGAAAGCAGCCGGACAGGAATCCCTATGGAAAAGTCCGCGGGGAACTGCTGCTCTGCCAGCACACCGCGCTCGTAATGACGGGGCGTCTCTGCCAGCAACAGCGCAAGGCTGTTCTCCACCTGGTTTATCTGTTCTTCCAAATCAAGCACGGAAGTCTGCACCTGATAGTATGTGGCCTCCATCTGCGACACGGCAGACTCATTAGCCATGCCCGCATTCATCAGGGCACGGGTGGAAGCAACGGTTTCCCGCCACGTCTCTTCGGTCTGCCTGGAGATGGCAAGCTGCTCGTCCAACATCAGTAAGGTATAGTAAGTATTGGCTATCCCGGCAATGAGTTGGGTGCGCACGGCCTGACGGTAGTCCCGGCTCTGCGCATAGAGTGCCTTCGACTGTTTCTTGGCATTACGCATACGACCGAAAATATCCAGTTCCCAACTGGCAGTGACGGGCAACGAATAGGTCTGCGTAGCCTTGTGAGTGTCAAAGCTGCTCACCGTGCCCTGCGGTGCAAGGGCAAAGGAGGGCAGAAAAGCAAGCTTTGCGGACAGCAAGGTGGCTTCGGCTTCCTCCACACGGAGTTGTGCCAACTGGTAGTCGGTATTGTTCTGTAGCCCTTGCCCGATGAGTGCCTGCAGATGCGGGTCGGTGAAAAGCTCGTGCCAGTCCATGCCGCCCAGGCCAAGGTCCAGGCTGTCTTCGGGAGCCACCGGAGAACCGTCGGTGCTCTCCGTAAAAGTGGCTATTTCTTCCCCGTAGAGGCCGTCGGGGACCTCGGTAGCGGGTTTGTATTTGGTGTACACGCCGCAACTGCTGAACAGCAAACCGGCGGCGGACAATAGGATGATATGTTTCTTCATTGTTCCAATCTGTTTTTATTTTATTTTCCTCAATCTTTCGCCCGTTCTGCCTCACTCTTCTGCTTTTCAAGCAATACCTGCATATCGGCTTCTTCCTCCATTGGCGGACGAACCTTCTCCTGCAAGTACTCAAAGATGATATAGAATACGGGAACCACAAATAGCAATGCCAATGTTCCTACAAGCATACCGCCTACTACACCCGTACCCAGCGAAGAGTTGCCGTTGGCACCCGCACCTCTCGAGAACATCAACGGAAGCATACCGAATATCATCGTCAGCACCGTCATCAGGATAGGACGCAGGCGGACCTGGGCGGCCGAGTAGGCCGATTCCACAATGCCCATTCCCTTGCGGCGCCGCTCAATGGCATACTCCGTAATCAGAATAGCTGTCTTGGCAAGCAGACCAATCAACATAATTACACCCGTCTGCAAATAGATGTTGTTCTCCAAGCCAAGGACTTTGGCAAAGAGGAACGAACCCATCAGCCCGAACGGTACGGAGAAGATGACCGCAAACGGCACCAGGAAGCTCTCGTAGAGACATGCCAGAATGAGATAGATAAGGAAGATACAGATGGCATAAATAAAGACAGTCTGCGCACCACCGGTATTGGCTTCCTCACGTGCCATACCTCCGTACTCGTAACCGTAGCCCAGCGGCAATGTCTGTTCCGCCACTTCCGCAATCACTTTCTGCACTTCACCGGACGAATATCCTTCTGCCGGATTCACGTTGGCAGAGATGGCGCTATACAGATTGAAGCGGTTGGCCGTCTCCGGACCAAGCACCCGATTCAATGTCACAAACTGGCTGACCGGAGCCATCTCCGTACCGTTGCGCACAAACATATTACCCAGTGCCTGTTCGTCCAGACGATATTCGGGCGATGCCTGCATCATGACGCGGTATACCTTACCGAACTGGTTGTAATTGGAGATATAAGCTCCACCGCAATAACTGCCCAACGCGTCGAGCACCACACTCGGCGAAATGCCCGCACGCTTACACTTGGCCGCATCTACATCTACCGATACCTGCGGGAAGTTCATAGCATAAGAGGTATACGCCATAGCCACCTCAGGACGCTGGTTCAGCGCACCCAGGAACTGTATCACTGCCTCGTAGAACGTTGCCATGTCACCGCCCGTTCTGTCCTGGAGGTTCAGCTCTAAGGAGTTACCCATACCGTAGCCCGGAATCATACCCGGCTGGAAGCTGAATATCTGCGCCTCCTTCACACCGTAGAACTGGGCATTGAGGCGTGCCACCACAGCATCGGACGTGTGTTCGCTCCCCTTTCGCTCACCCCAGTCCTTCAGACGGATGATGATGGTGCCGTAGGAAGTTCCCTGACCGGACATCAGCCCGTAGCCTGCCACCTTGGCATAGTGCTCTATCTCTGGTGTGCTCTTCAGAATATCCTCCAACTTGTTCATCACCTTCGTAGTTTCTTCCAGCGTGCTTCCCGGTGAGGTGCTGACGTTCACCATGATGACACCCTGGTCCTCCTGCGGCACAAGCCCTGTCTTGGTGGTGCTCATCAAGTAAACCAGCAATACGACGGTAGCCGCCAATGAAGTCCACACCATCCAGCGGCGGTGGATAAAGAACATCACACCTTTCTTATATTTTCCCAGCACGGCGTTGAACGAAGCATTGTATGCCACGCGCACCCGTCCGTTGATGCTCTTCGCACTCTTCGTGCCGTCCGACGGACGCATCATGATGGCGCACAAGGCGGGGCAAAGCGTCAATGCCGAAATCATGGAGATGCCCACTGCCGTTGCCATCGTAATGCCGAACTGCGTATAGAACACACCCGAAGTACCACCCATAAACGTCACGGGGATAAACACCGCCATGAACACGCAGGTACAAGAGATGATAGCCATCGTCACATCGCCCATCGCATCCTTCGTGGCAAGGTAGGGAGACTTATATCCGGCGTCGAACTTGGACTGCACCGCCTCCACCACCACGATGGCATCGTCCACCACCGTACCGATGGCAAGCACCAGTGCAAACAGCGTCAGGATATTGAGACTGAACCCCGCAGCCACCAGGCAGGCAAACGTACCGACCAGCGACACGATAATGGAGATGGACGGTATGAGCGTACTCTTGAGGTCCTGCAAGAAGAAGTACACCACCAGGATTACCAGGATAATGGCAATCACCAGCGTCTCCACCACATTGTGTATGGAAGCGAAGAGGAAGTCGTTGGAGCTCATCATCGTCACAAACTCCGTCCCTTCGGGCAGGCTCTTCCTCATCTCGTCTATCTGTGCAGTAATCTGCTTGTTGACGGCGGTTGCGTTGGAGCCTGCCGTCTGGAACATCATGAAAAGTACAGCCGGCTTGCTGTCCATCTCACTGCGGAAACTGTAAGTCAACGTACCCAGCTCCACATCCGCCACATCTTTCAGACGAAGCACGGAACCGTCGCTCTGCGAGCGTACCACCGTATTCTGGAATTCCTCCACACTTTTCAGGCGTCCGCGATATTTCATCGTAAACTGGAATACGTTCTTAGAACTCTCGCCCAGCGAACCGGTAGGCGCCTCGATGTTCTGCTCGCCCAATACGGCGGTCACATCCGAAGGAACCAGTCCATACTGCGCCATCCGTTCCGGTTTCAGCCAGATACGCATGCTGTATGTATCGCCCAGCTCCATTACATCACCCACACCTTCGATACGCTTAATCTGCGGAATCACGTTGATATCGAGGTAATTGGCTAGGAAAGTCTGGTCGTAGCGTCCGTCGGTGCTTACCAAAGCACCGATTTGCAGGAAGCTGGTCTGGCGCTTCTGGGTAGTCACACCGATTTTCGTCACTTCGGCAGGCAGCAGTCCCTGCGCCTTGGATACGCGGTTCTGTACGTTCACCGCAGCCATGTCGGGGTCCGTGCCCTGCTTGAAGTAGACCTGTATGGTGGCAGAACCGGCATTGGTGGCGGTAGAGCTGATGTACATCATGTTCTCCACACCGTTGATACTCTCTTCCAACGGCATGATGACACTGTTCAATACGGCTTCGGCGTCGGCACCGGTGTAGTTGGCGCTGACGTACACCGTGGGAGGTGCAATATCAGGATACTGTTCCACCGGCAGCGTAAAGAGCGAGATAAGCCCTATCACCAGAATCAGTACGGAGATGGAGATAGCCATCACCGGCCGCTTTATAAATATATTTCCTTTCATCTTAATGGGTCATTGATAGTTGATAAATAGCAGTTCATTATTTCACCTGTGTCCCTTCGCGCAGCAGTCCGGCACCGGTGGAAACAATCTCGTCGCCGACTTCCAGTCCGTCCAGCACTACGTATTCGCGTCCGTCATTTATTCCGGCCACGGTAATCAAGGCAGAAACGGCCTTGCCATCCACTACCTTATATACCACTGTCTTGTCCTGCAACTGCACGGTGGCCTCTTGCGGAATCACAATACAGTTCTTATAAGTGGTAGGCACCACCACCGTGCCCGACGCCCCACTGTGGAGCAGGCGCGATTCATTGGGAAATACCACACGTGCCACTACCGTACCCGTCTGACGGTCAATGACGCCACTGATGGACTCGATGGTTCCTTTCTTGTCATAGACGGAATTGTCGTTCAGTCTCAGTTCCGCTTGAGGCATGTTCTTCAACGCCTCGTCCATGCTTCCGTATTGGCGGGTCAGGGCAAGCAACTGGTTTTCGGTCATGGAAAAGTAAACCGTACATGTCGCTGTTGTCACTGACCGTTGTCAACGGCTGCGGCAGGCTGGGGCTGACCAATGCTCCTGCACGGTAGGGCAATGCCCCCACCACACCGTCGCTGGGACTCTTCACTTCCGTATAGGAGAGGTTGTTGCGCGCACTTATCTCCTGGGCTTCGGCCTGCGAGAGCTGTGCCTTGGCGGTAAGATAGGCGTTCTCGGCAGTCTTCAGACTAAATTCCGAAACCACTTTCTGCGCATACAGTTCCTTGTTGCTATTGTAAGTCAGTGCAGCAGTAGCCAGTGCAGCGCGTGCAGCCTCCACATTGGCCACGGCCGTTTTGAGGGCAGCCTTGTAGGGCACTTGGTCGATAATGAAAAGCGACTGTCCGCGGCGCACCTTCTGCCCCTCAGTCACACAAAGCTTCTCAATGGTACCCGACACTTGCGGATAGATATCTATGTCCTGCCGTCCGCGTATCGTTGCCGAATACGAAGTGGAAAGCTCTTTGTCTGTCGCCTCCACTTTCATGGTAGCGTAAGAAGGTTTCATTCCGGAAGCATCCGTTGCCTGCTTGCAAGATGCCAAACACATTGTACAACCGACAATCCCTATCAGCCGTATCCATTTCCTGTTTAATGTAATCATACTCTTTCTCATTGTATTTTTGTTAAAACTGGTGGCAAAAGTAGGAGAAAGGAACAACGCCATAATGACCAATTACACTCCAAGGATATCCCTTTTTCGACATTCATCTTTTTTAAGGCTAATGAATTGTCTATAAATGACATATAGAACAAGAAAGCCGCATAATGGAACATTCCATATTTCCCATTATTCACCAACTTTGCAAAACGAAAAAGGAAGAATATGGAGAAAGGGAACATAAAAATCGTAGAAATCGCGGACTTTAAGAACAGCGAACATGTCCTTGACTATGTAGACAATGACTTTGTCATAATCAACAGTCTGGAGGGAAGCCCCTACAATGAAGATACAATAAGATTAGGATGCTTCCTTATCGCTATCTGTCTAGAAGGCTGTATCCAGTTGGACGTCAACTACAAAACCTACCAACTGGAAGCAGGCGACTTACTGCTCGGCCTTCCCAATACCATTATCAGCCACGCGATGGTAAGCCCAAAGCACAAGATAAGGCTTGCCGCATTCTCCACACAGTTCCTACAACGCGTGGTCAAGATGGAGAAGGATACATGGAATACCGTTATGCATATCCACAACAATCCCATAAAATCTGTCGGGGAGGAAGGAGACAAGGAAATCTTCAAATTCTACCGGGAACTGCTTATGGCAAAGATAAACGACGAGCCTCATCCCTATCATAGGGAAGTGATGCAACACTTGTTTTCTGCCATTTTCTGTGAGATGTTGGGACACCTCAACAAAGAAGTGAACCCTTCAGCAATGACAGCCGATACAAAAGAAAGCATCAAACAGTCCGACTATATCCTGTGTAAATTTATAGAGATGTTGTCCAAAGACAACGGCATACACCGTTCTGTAGGATATTATGCCGATGCACTCTGCTACAGCCCCAAACACTTTTCGAAGGTTATCAAACAAGCGTGCGGACGTACACCGCTTGACTTGATTAACGAAAGTGCCATCGAGCACATCAAGTACCGGCTGAAGCATTCGGACAAGTCCATCAAGGAGATTGCAGAAGAATTTAATTTCCCCAACCAGTCTTTCTTCGGGAAGTATGTGAAGTCTTATCTGGGTATGTCTCCGGCACGCTACCGCAATACGAAAGAGGAATGATTTCCCCTACTCTTGGGGCTCACTCCGTAAAGGTCTGCATTAGGAAGCTAAACCTTAACTTTACGACGCTAAAGGTCAACTTTACGATGGCTAAACCTCAACGTATCACTTCATCACACACCGCATCCTGGAAAGCGCGTGCTTCCCTGCCCGACAGTGCATTCTGGTTCATGATGGCAAAGGCTATCTCGTGTCCGTTGCGGGCTTTAAGGTAGCCGGCCAGGCAGTTGATGGCGGTAAAGGAACCCGTCTTGGCATGTACATTTCTGTGGGAAAGGGTGCCTTTCTTCATGCGGAACTCCAGTGTACCGTCCACGCCGCCAATGGGCAAAGCCTTATAAAGTTTCTGGAAAACATCCGTACGCGAGTAGGCATATCGCAGGAAAGAAACCAAGAGTTCCGGTGAAATGTAGTTGTAATTGGAAAGGCCGCAACCATCTGCCAGATTATACCTATCGGGGTTATATCCCATCTCTTTTATCAGCATGCGGATGGCAGAAAGCCCGTCCTCGGCAGAGACACGCTTCTTTCTGCTGCTCTGCACACCCAACCGGCAGAGCATGGCTTCGGCATTGAGATTATCGCTCTCCTTCATTATCTGTTTCACCACATCCTGCACGGAAGTTTCATAGGAAGCCATCCGCACGGAAAGACTGTCTTGCCGGAACTCGCCGAAGAGGTAAGAGACTTCCGCTTCTGCCGCCGGAATGCACCGGATGCCTCGTGCCTGCAACCGTTCCATAAAGGTATGCATGAAGAAGTCCTGCGAAGAAAATATATTGACCGTACCTGCACGGCGGGCATCGACGTTGCCCGTCACGGTGATGTTGTTCCCGTTCACCAGCCAGTCGCGCGACACACGGAAACGTCCGGCAGAAGGGGTACGGCTTTGGGTCTTGTTCGTCAGTGTATAATAGGAAGAGGCGGGAGTGCATTCAAGGCGTGCGCTGTCGACCCCGTTCGCCGGGTGTGGCGGTAACCTTCACCAACTCCTTTATTCAGCATCAGCGGTGAGAGGTAGGGCTGGAAGGAATAGGGAGTATCATCCCACAACCAGCCGCTGCCCCAGTACAAGGAGTCTTTCATGGAGACATCTCCATACACCTTGCCTTTGATGACAGAGAAGGGGAAACGGGCCACGGCAGCCACCAGGGAATCCAATGCCTCTTCATCAAACTCCGGGTCGTAACCGCCTATCACATACATATTCCCCTGCAAGGTATCGCGCTCAATGGTTCCCTGATACCACACTTCCGTACGGAACGGCTCGTCGGCTTCGGGACGGGAAAGGGCGGTAATGGTGGTCAGCAGCTTCATGGTGGAAGCGGGACGGGAAAGCTTGTCCGCCTGATAGCCGTACAAGGGCTTGCCGGCAGTCAGGTCATAGACCGAAATGGCCACATTAGAGCCTGCGGGAAGTTTGTGTTCTATCAACGCATCAATCCGCGCAGAGAGCGGCTTCACCGGAGTTACCGTCTCTTGGGACCACAATGGGAGCAGGCAGACGGATAAAATTAACAGCAACAATATCCTTTTCATAAATATATTTATCTTTAAAGGCAAAAGTACGACAATCTTACAAATGAACAATAACCAGGTAGTCTTTTCATAAATTATATCCAGCCATCCATCTTAATATTCCTTTAAAAATACTACTTTTACATAGGCAAAATCTCCCAGTTACTATCACTCTAAAATTGATGTACCATGAAACTACAACTTACAATTGCCAGCTTTACAATATGCCTCCTTTTCTCCCCCATGCTTCGGGCACAAGAATCTCCGCGCATTGTCAGTTATGACTTAACCGTACAGATTGATGTACCGAACCGACAGGTCGAAGTAGGCGGTTCGTTTGAAGTTGATTTCCAGGACAGTGACTCAATCTCGTTGGTACTATGGCGCCATGCCCGTATCGACACACTACGCCACAACAGCCGGGAGATAACCTACCGTTTCGATACGCTTGCCCCAGCACCTGCCCAATTCATTCCCGACGGACGGACCTTGACCCTCTACCGGCCGGCAGGAGCCGATGACCGCTGCCGCATAAATACCCGTTACACACTCTACATGCAGGAAGTGCAGGGCCCTGCAAAATCATTCAATGACCATTGGATTGAACTTGGTTACTATACGGGATGGTATCCTGTCTGCAACGGTAACCGGGCAGATTATTCGCACTTACGAATCGGCATCACTGACGGTTATACGGTGAGCGGCTCAGGTATTATTTCCCATACAGAAGAAGGGATGTGGGAAATGGAGCAACCTTGGGAGAATTTCGACAATGTTATCCTGGCTTCACCCATGCTGAAAAGCCGCCGCATCAATGATAACGGAACTACCATTGAACTTATCTATACAGACTTCCCGGATGCCGGTGCAGACTCGGCACTTCAATGTTGCCACAATGCCTTGAAATTCTTCCGACGCCTTTATAAAATTGCGGGAGATGAGGATATTTACATGAAATTCCTGCTTTCAGCTTCCGGCACCTCAGGAGGGTACAGCCGTAAAAATTTCATTATGCTCAGTTCACGAACATTCAATGAATATGTACTCAAGAACACCGCCCACGAAATCGGCCACTTCTGGTGGAACAAGGCTCCGGTGGAATCCTGGCACGACTGGCTGAACGAATCTTTTGCCGAATTCAGTGCTTTGCAATACATACGCCACGCCCGCGGCGAGAAAGCCTATGCCGCTTACATCGACGCCTATCGTAAGGAAACACGCCATATCCGTCCTATCTGGGGTATTGACCGCAACGACCGCGAAGCGCATCTTGCCCTCTATAGGAAAGGGTCAGTACTACTCGCCGACCTGCTTGTCCGGGTGGGTGAAGAACCTTTCTTCAACTTTCTGGCAGGTGTCATCCAAGCCCATATAACAGACACATCGGCTTTCCTGGATTTTGCGGAAAGCCGATTGGGACGTAAAAACCGGGACTGGATTGAAAAGCGGTTAAAAGAATAAACACCTGATTATTCTTCAATTGTTCCTTTCGCCACCGGCTTCTCAAAATGAGTGCCGCACTTCCTGCATACATACTCCCAATGCTCAGTGCCCGGAGGTGCGGCCGACAATGCCGCAATAACAGCAGCCACCACAGCACGCACCCGATGGCTCTTCTTCAGCACAAACTTAATCTCATCCGAACCGCAATGGGGGCAGTACCTCAACTGTTCCGGAATCATCTGGTTCCGTTCAAGCAGACGGAGGGCATTGTCATATTCGTCCTCATAGACAAATATATCCACTCCCGTGACATCACGGACATATCCGCGCATCACGGAAGACATGTTTTCATTATGCAAAACAGACGCAATGCCCTCATTCTTCAAGGCACCCTGAATAACATGTGCCTGAAAGGCATCGTCGCAGGTGATTAGCTTTACGGTTTTCATCTTTTATGTTTATATGAAACAATAGTCATGGGTTCTACAATGCCTCCTTGAATATCTCTCCCACCGTGGGGTGCGGAAAGACAATCTTCTTCCATTCATCGGCAGTAAGTTTCAGCTCAATGGCCATGCCTGCCAACGTGATGATTTCCGAAGCGGGATTACCCAAAACATGTGCCCCCAATACGGTATCGTCGCCACCCAACAGTAACTTGCAGACACCGTTCACACCTTCGTTCTCGGCGACGAAACGACCGCTGTACGCCATCGGCAGCTTCACTGCACGGTAGGCTACGCCTTTCTTCTGAAGGGATTCTTCCGTCTCGCCCACACCGGCTATTTCGGGATTGGTATATACCACGCCGGGGATGGCACGGTAGCTCATGGCATCCTTCTTGCCAATGATGGAATGTATGGCTACTTCCGCCTCGCGAACGGCTGTATGCGCCAGCAAGGAATATCCGTCAGTCACCGCAAGCATATACTCCGGGAACGGAGGTCTGCATCTGTCCGTTGACAAAGACATTTCCGCGCTCCGTTCTTTCCAAGCCCAGATTCTCCAATCCGAAGCCTTTCATTACCGGACGGCGCCCGACACTCATCAGAAGCCGTTCGGCAACGACGGAACCGGGACCGTCGGCTGTTTCATAATTCACCTGGATAAGGGAAGAAGCTTCGGCAGTATCCGGCATGACAGACACTACTTTTGCACTCAGCATGAACTTGATTCCCCGCTTGGCGTACTCTGCACGGAGCATACCCGCCAGCTCTCGGTCCATACCGCCTCCCAGTATCTCGTCCAGCATCTCGACGACAGTTACCTGCACTCCCAGGCTGTTGAAGAAAGAAGCGAACTCCATACCGATGACACCGCCGCCGATGATGGCAAGCGAAGCGGGCAGTTCCTTGTTATCCAGCGCATCACGATGAGTCCAATAGGACACTTTGTCTATGCCGGGAATGGCAGGGACAAAGGTTTCGGAACCGGTGCAGAGCAGCAGGTTCTCGCATTCGTAGGTTTCTCCGCCGCACTCCACATGATTCTTGTCCGTCACTGTGGCCTCTCCACTGACAATCGTCACACCATGGGCAGTCAGCTTTCCTTTGACTCCCAATACCAGCTTGCGCACTACCTTCTGCTTGCGGGCAATAATCTTGGGCAAATCAAACGATACTTCGGGCACACTGACCGCATACTTCGAAGCATGGCGGGCTCCGTCATAGGTCTTGGCCGAATACAACAAGGTCTTGGTAGGGATACACCCTTCATTCAGGCACACTCCACCGAGACTCTGCTTCTCAAATAGTACGACACTCAATCCTGCTTTTCCGGCAGCTTCGGCAGCAGTATATCCCGCAGGACCTCCACCGATAATGGCAACTTGGTATTTCATGGAATCAATGATTAATGGTTAGTGATTAGTGGTTAATTTGTGCGCAAGTTAATAAAACCCGTATTATCCGGCAAAAAAGAGTACTTCTTTCTTTCGGAGAATACACCGTAAAGAGGAAATAATTATCTTTGTCGTGCAGCATTTACAAAGAATGCCACGTCCAATGGACATAAATCAAATAATAACCAACATGAAAACGACTGACTTATTCCAACCCATCCTTCTGTTCGCTCTTTTTCTTTGCGGCTTGACAGCTTGTAGCAACGACGATGACCTTCGCCTCTCGCCCATGCAGGAAACTACTCTGGATGGAGATGCCTCTACCCTGCAGATAGACCTGACACGTAGTGACTGGCGCATTGCCTCCATCACCACCCTTGGCGGAACCACAATGGTAGACACCAACAACCGCCCCTTACAGTTGGAAGGCTTGGGAAGCCTTCACTTCCGCTGGTTTGACCTCACCCGCGAGAACGAAACCCGGCTCACACTAAAGACTGAAGATAATTTCGACGGAGAAGAACGCGGGCTTATCCTCAACCTTGAGATGAAGACGGGCTTCTACAAAGAACAAATCACCATACGGCAAGCGCCATGCGAGAATTTCTATCAGATAGAATCCATTGAATACAGCGTGGAAAATAATGACGGGGTGGAAGAAGCCGGGACGGAACCCGACAAGAGTACCTATAAAGATGAAACTATGGGCAACACAACCGGAAAGCATGACCATTATCCGTTCATCAACAAATGGACAGAATACGCATTCTTGCTCAACGACCACTCCAACGATGTCTTCAACTGGATAGACCCGAAGAAACGCAGCATCTACCTGCCCGACCGTATAGAAGACGGAAAGGTGGTGATGGGGCAACAACAGCTATTCTTCCTTGCCCAAGGCAAGTACTACAAAGAAGACGAATTGAGATATAAACATTTTGAAATGGATATAGTGGGCATGAAATGGAACATATACACTTCAACCATCTACTACAAACGGCTTCAAGTGACATTCACCGCCACTCTTTCACGTCCCGGTAGCGATACAAAGAAGGTACTCAAGGGTAAATTCATGCAGAGATACCCTTATGACTGCTCGGAAATACATCACGAAGTAAAGGATTCTTTAGAAGATTAGAGTCCGGTGTCTGTCAGACAAGACTCCACCTCCTCCCTGCTCAATGCCGGAGCTTGCCCATCGGCAAGCTTGCGGCATACCAACCGACCGGCCGCCAGCGCTTCCACCTTTGTTGCAAATGGCAGGCGACCGCTCAAAGCAGGTATAAAAGGTTGATATATCAGGGTATCGGCTCCATGCAGCACCACGTAGCCGTAACCGCCTTCCACCTCCATCACCCGGCATTTCAACTCATTGCCACCGCCGGCAGTATGACCCGAACAGCAAGAAAGGCATACCGCCATCACAGCCGGTACACCTATCTTTATCATCATAAACATCAGCTTCATAAGTTCCGTTCAGTTATGGGGCGAATCAGACTTCCTCTTCCTCATCGGGTAGAAGTTCGTACACATCATCAAAGTAGCTGGTACCACTTGTTCCCGTCAGCACAAAACCACGTTCGCCGGTAGAGAAACCAACGGCAGCCCTGCGCGAAGAAGCACCGGAAGGATAATTATGTACATCTGTAATGGGGGTAAAGTCGTCATCGGAATCGCCGTACCATAAGTCCTTGTCAGGGTCGTACAGCCAGTAGTCGCTGCTCAAGGAAGTGCTGTTACGTATTCCCGTAGCCACAAATCCCCTTCCACCGATGACGAAGGATACGGCTTCGGACCGTGTGATGGCGTAGTCATCGTCATAGTCATTGTCGGAGTCCGTATCGGCAATGTCACGCAACTGGGTCCAGTTGCTTCCGTCGAACTTCCAGAAATCCACCAGATCGGTACTGTTGTTTCGCCCGCAACAGATGTAGGCCACCTCATCGATGACGAATGCCGTACCGAAGTAGCGCTTCTCGCCTCCATACCCGCTCACCGCTTCCCATTGCGAACCTTCGGCGCCATTGGGATTGAAACGGTAAAAGTCCATCTTGTAGGCACTCTCGCTGCCGGTAGCGTCGCTGTTGCAGCCCGTACCGACATAGCCATATCCGCCTATACTGAAAGCCAGGGCACCGTCGCGCACCCCGCCTTTGAAGTCGTCTTTCCGTGTCCAGGCATCCGTGGCAGGGTCATACTCCCAGGTATCTGCCACACAGTAGGACGAGGAGCCGTCCTTCACGGAACCGGTCGTAATGTATCCCTTGCCATTCACGGCAAAGCCCACGGCAGCCTTGCGCCCGGCAACGGGCATGTCGGCACACTGCGTCCAGCTGTTCCGGCTCATGTCATACTCCCAAAGGTCGTTCAGGTAATCCTTGTTCGCTCCGTAGAAGCCACCACACAAATACCCATAATTGCCGATGGTGAAGCCGGAGGCATAAGCGCGGTACACACCGTTATAGCTGGCTTTCTTCATCCACTGCCCCTGAGTGTATTCATCCTCGTCCGTACAACTGCCGGCAATGCACACGATGGCCAGCAACATTATTCCTACCAATAGTCTGTTCATTGTTTATTGTTTTAAAGATTAATTTTTCATACCCCTCGTTCCCCTGAAGAGGAAGGAGAATAGTTTTTAGTATCGGGATGCCGAAACTATTCCCCTCCTCTTTCAGAAGGGCGGAAGTTCTGCCCGCAAAAGTAAACCGCCGCAACCACACCGGCAAAAATAACCGACGAACAGTCCGAAATTCCCGTTAAACGCCTTTACCGATAAAAACCGTCCGAACGCCGATTTTTGTAGAAAGATATAAAAGTTTTGCCCTTCCTTTGCCGCCAACTAAAAGAACAGAAATGAAGAAATCATTGTACAGCTTATTCGCAGTCCTCGCTATCCTCTGCGCCTGCCAGGACGAGAACTCGCAGCTTGGAAAGAGCCTCGTGGAAAGCTCCTTCTATAATGTATACGTAGACACATGCTCGGTAGACATCAGCACCATCCTGCTGGACTCCATAGAGACCCGGGGCGACAGCATCTGCCAGCTGGGACATTACCGGAGCAGCTCTTGGGGAGATGTATCCGCCACCTACTATGCCGAATACTCCACGTCCGACTTCAACCCCCAAACAGACCACACCTATACCCTCGACTCCCTCGTACTGCAGATGATACCTTCGGGCCATTTCTGGGGAGATACCTTGACGCAACAGCGCATCTCCATCTACCGGCTGGAAAAACCCCATCGTGCTGGACAACGACGAGGACCTTTACAACAGCACCGTACTCCCGACGGAAGATGCCCCACTCTTCAGCTTTACCTTCACCCCCCGCCCGGGGCGGAAGAAGGAAGTAAGCGTCCGCCTGCCCGACTCATGGGGACAACAACTGCTGAATGACCTCGTGGCTCAGGACGACTACTTCGATAC
>ENA-OQBL01000696-OQBL01000696.1-human-gut-metagenome-genome-assembly--contig:-NODE-696-length-16284-cov-2.598626_pt1 | contig 16284 bp, 14 predicted proteins | sample MGYA00242747_ERZ504553 | MGnify/ENA primary metagenome ERZ504553 (study PRJEB26092, sample SAMD00036240) | human gut metagenome | host: Homo sapiens | study: EMG produced TPA metagenomics assembly of...
GATATCTTTTTTCTGGGTCTTTTTTATATATTATCTGCTGTTTTTATCTGTTTATTATATAGTGATATATAAGAAAATATCTTATCCATATAGAACTATTGTGATTATTTGGATTATTTCAGTGTTCAGTTTAGTGATATTTACGCAAGTGACAGAGATTATGAAGCAAGCGGTCGCTGCTTCGATTTTTATTTATTCGTACACTTTATATTTAAGGCATAAATATTTACTTGCTTTATCTAGTATCTTAAAACTTTTTTTTGATTCATTCTACAATAATTTTTTTTCCTGCCTTTATTTTTTGTTGACCGATTCAAATTAAAGGTAGTAGCTCTGTTGTGTGTTGCGAGCTTCTTATTTAGATCTTTTAATCTCATGGCTTTTGTATCAAGTGTTCTTGGATATCTGAATGTTTTTCCATCTTTAGTGGAGGTTTCTGAGGTATATGGGGAGTATGATGGATCTTTTTTTTGCTTCAAATGCCCCTTTCTTTATACTTGCTTTTTGGTCTTTTGTAATACTTGTTGCCGTCGATTACATAGATAAGTATAAAATGGATCCCCCTTTATTAAAAGTAGCTCTGATGTATGTGATAATATTAAATTTAAATTATTCAGTAGATCATAATTTTACTAGAATGTTGACTTTATTATATCCTTTTTATTTACTGCTTTTAGTAGATTTGTTCGATAGAAAGCGTCTTTCTAAGCGTTCACTTAAGATGGTTGTTTTATTCTTTTTATTAATAACAACAGGTCTTAATTACAAAATGGTATTTAGCCGTATAAGTAGATCGTCAACCTATTCAACCAGTTTTGTTGATAATTCTTTCTTAAACTTGGTGCGCTATAATATTTTGGGATTATCTAAAGTGAGAGCCTTATGTGTAAAGCGTGAGGGATGCTATAAGAAGATGGCTATTGAGATCGATGCTGACAATATTTAAAAACGAGTTTGCTTTTTAAATTATTTCGTAAGCGTCCAAAAAATTGCCGTCTTGCTTTGTCTTCTAAAGATTTCGACCTTTGCTGCTATCTATTACAAGAAATACATCTGGTGTCTGGTGAACAAGGAGCGTAAGATTGCCATCTACTGTATGAGGACGGTTCCAGGGGACGCGATGCGTTGAAGCCCATATTGGGGGACCGCCAACTCAAGGCTCTTCAGTCTGACGGTTACAATGTCTATATATATCTTGATAATGAACTTGTTGATACTGATCATCTCTGCTGCCTGGCCCATGCCCGTGCGAAGTTCGTTTACGCCTTCGAGCAAAGTGCCGACAGTGATGCTGAATACTTGCTTGGCTGTATCGGTGAACTCTGCGGGCTGGAGGAACAATACCTTAAAGGAAGCTTTCCACCGAACAGATAACTGCGTGCAGACAGTCTCTTAAGACTAAGGAGATAATCGGTCGTATACGCAGTAAGTTCCATGTGCTGACTTCGGATGGTCATCCTCCCCCGCGGTGAACTGATGGATAATGCTGTGAATTACCTGCATCATTTCTGGCATTAGCTCTTCGCTTACTTGAAAGACGGGCGTTACAGTATCGACAACTCCCTTGTCGAGCGTTTTATCCACCCCCCCCTTGCGGGGGAACGGAAGAACTCGCTGTCTTTCGGTAGCAACCGTATGGCGACGTCTCTGCCGCCTACTATACGTTGATATCCACTTGCCGTATGAATGCGATATCGGCATTGAACTACTTAAAGATACTTTTCCGTGAAATCATCAAAGGTCGTAGGGATTATAAGAATCTGCTGCCGATGACCATTGGAATCAGTACTAACAATATTTAAAAAACAAGTCCGCTTTTTGATTTATTTAAGAGGAAACCGCTTACAGGTGATGTTCCATATATGATACATTAAAATTGGATACTTACAAAATGTTGATATTTTATGCTTAAACTATTGGTTGTTTGTGAGGCTGTCGTTGAAATATATAATAAACATTATTTTAATAATGGTCTTGATGCAATGATTTCTAATTATAGTCGAATTACTTCTAATATAACTTGTTTGAATTATGGAATTAATGTAGATGTTGTAACCAATAATGAGGTTAAAGGGGATAATGTGAAGTTTGCAATATGTAAAAAAACAAATTCAATATCTTCTCTTTGGGGTAATTTGAAATATAATAAAACATTGATTGAAAAAGAAGTATCTGAAAATGATGCCTGTATAGTTCATATGCCGTCTAATTTTGGGACGAATGGCTATTAAATATGCATTAAAGTATAATAAACCATATTTGACTATGGTTGTTGGTTGTGCTTGGGATGCTCTTTGGAATCATAGTTTTAAAGGTAAGCTACTTGCGCCTTATTTTTATTGGTCTACAAGAAAGGCCGTTGCTAAAGCTGATTTTGCTATTTATGTGACGAATAATTTTCTTCAAAATAGATATCCTACTAATGCTCGTTCTTTGTCATGTAGTGATGTGGATTTATTGGATGTTGATGAGCTTGCTTATCATTTGAGAGTAGCTAAAATACATTCGCAATCATCGATTAGTTTTAATTTAGTTACTTTGGGTACAGTTGCTTCTCCTTATAAAGGACAGAGATATGTAATTTCTGCCATTCCTGAAATGATAAAAAGAGGAATTCCTGTAAAATATTATATTGTTGGAGGGGGGAATCAGCGTACTCTTCAAACTTTAGTGAAACGATTAGGAGTAGAAGAATATGTAACTTTTTGTGGTAATATTAAGCATAAAGATATTTTTAGTTTGTTGGATCAAATGGATGTATATGTTCAACCAAGTCTGACAGAAGGCTTACCTCGTGCTTTAATTGAGGCTATGTCACGTGGCATACCTGCTATTGCTTCGAATGTGGGTGGTATACCAGAATTATTAAATAAAGATTTTCTTTTTTCAAAAGGGAATGTTTTGCAAATAGCAGAATTAGTTACTAAACTATATAAAGATAAATCTTTTTTGATTAGATCTGCAATCTTGGGATTTGAAACTTCAAAGAAGTACTTGAAAGATTCTTTGTATGATAAAAGACTTGAATTTCTTGATGAATTTAAGGAGTATGTTTCTATTCATTTGACGAATAATAGATGGAAAAGGTAGTTCTACTTTATTTAGGAAGGCGTGGGGCAGGTCCTGAGTATGCATTAGAAATGGCAAAGGCTCTTTCTAAATACAGTTAAAGTATTATGTGTGTTATCAAAGTATATTTCGAACATTAGGCATTGGAAACAGGCTGCACAAATATATGCTAATCTTACTCTTTTGGAAGTGCATTACTTACCGTTCAGCAAGCGAATTTTTTTTCAAGTTTAATTTTTTCAGGTATTGGTTTGTTGTAAGAAGTATAAATAAATTTAATCCAGATTTTATATATTCTCCGATGACGCATTTTGGGAATGTTTATAGTGCCTTTTTGTAAATGTAATAATACAATACAAACAGTACATGATGTTATTTTGCATGAAGGAGAAAATGGAATTGAACACAAACTTTTGTCTTATATATTCAGATATAAAAGCTCAAAATATGTAATTCTTAGTTCAGCGTTTAGACCTCAGATGCGTAATCGTGGAATATCTGATGAACAGATTCTTGTTATACCTCATGCTGTATTTAAAGGTTATTATCATGGTCCGTTGAAAGAAGATTTCTATCAATATAATCGTTTCTTAATTTTTTGGGCGTATTATTAAATATAAAGGAATAGAGGTGTTGCTTGCCTCCATGAAAACCGTTATAAATAGAATGCCAAAGGTAAGATTATTTATAGCTGGCAATGGTGATATAGAACCATATAGAGAATTATTATATGAATGTAGTGAGAATATAGATTTAAAGAATGACTGGATAGAAGATTGTGAAGTAGAGGGACTCTTTAGGGATATTGATTTTGTAGTTGTTCCCTATACCCATGCATCTCAGTCAGGGGTAATACCACTATCTTATTCCTTTGGGAAACCTGTAATTGCCACTAAAATAGGAGGGTTACCTGAACAAGTTTGTGAGGGCAAAACAGGTTTACTTATTGAGGCGGGTAGTGAGGAACAGTTGTCTAATGCTATATTGGAACCTTTTTTTACATGCTGATAAATTGAAAGCTATGAAGAAAGCGTGTTATGAATATGCTTTTAATAACACATGGGATTCTTCTGCCAAAATATTGATTGATGCATTCAAATAGGAATGTTATTGTACAATCTTGTTGTAACCCTACTATTTTCTGCCTTGACTTACATTGTCCTCTAATATACTTTTTGCGGCATAACTTAGAAACAAATATTATGGCCAAAGAAAAAGTAAGCTATTAGGAGGAATATGACCTCTCTAACGATTGCACTGTTCGACCAAGGATTTTCCGGGTTCTGTATGAACATAGGCAGCAAGACTGCTGCAGAAACTCGACATTATCTTTTCTTTAATGGAAAGCTGCAAACTTAATAACATAAAGCCTTAGTGTAGCCTGAACCACTTGTTTGCATATGTTCTTCATGGTAAAGATTGCAATAAGAAAGATTTTCTATCATATTTTATAAATCCGAATGTTAAAATTGAATTATTTTTTACCAACGTATTATGTTTATCGATTATTTCTCCAGTCGATAAAATTAAAATAAATGTCTATAGATGGTGTTCCTTATACAATGCATCAAAATAGGACACTCGCCAACATTAGTAAAATATTTATTATTTATATTTGAGATGCTATGAAAAATCTGCTTCATGTCGTTAATATTTCTTTTGTAATTCCCTAGTTTTTTTAGGTCAGCAATTGAACTTTTTTTCACAGAAAAAGGGTATAGGGAATATTTAGTGTGCAGTCCATCGGATGAATTGGCAGAACTGGCATTCAAATATAATTTTGAATATAAAGCTGTTATAATATCACGTAAAATATCTATAAAGCAAGATTTGATAGCTGTGAGAAGCACAATGAAGTATATCAAAGAGAAACAGATTGATATTGTTACAGGTCATACTCCTAAAGGTGGGCTGATTGCTATGCTTTCTGGTTATTTTGCAGGTGTATCTAAACGCATTATTTCGCCACGGATTAGTTTATGAAACATCTCGCGGATTGAAACGTGGGTTGCTGATAACTATAGATAGATTAGCGGCTTTATTGGCTACGGAAGTAGTATGTGTAAGTCCTTCGGTCTATAGGCGAAGCTTGGAGGACAGATTAAATTCAGTAACTAAACAAGTGTTGTTGTCGAAAGGTACATGTAATGGTATTGATATCAATCGTTTCAGTAAAAAAGATATTGATGAAAATCGATTAAGTGATTTGCGTGAGAAGTTGCATATTTATGAGAATGATTTTGTTATAGGTTTTACTGGACGATTAGTATGTGATAAGGGAATTATTGAGTTAGTCAGAGCATTTTGTTTGTTACAGGAAAAATATCCAGATATGACGTTGTTACTTGTGGGTATGTTGGAAGAGCGTGATGCTTTACCTTTAGATGTGGTAAATATAATAGAGCATAATCCTAAGATTATTAATACGGGGTATGTATCGAATGCAATGATAGAATATTATTATGCTTTAATGAATTGTTTTGCGTTACCTTCTTATCGTGAAGGATTTCCTACATCGGTATTAGAGGCTTCCGCTATGGAACTTCCTATTATAACGACAAAGGCAACGGGATGTGTAGATGCAATTATAGAAAGGAGAACTGGAGTATATGTAGAACATGATTCTAAAATGTTTAGCAATGGCAATAGAGTCCTTTTATCATGATAAAACTTTGTGCAATATGTATGGAAGGAATGGAAGGAAGTTTGTTGTGGATAATTTTGGAGCAATATATAATTTGGAGAGAAATAGAAAAACTATATTTGCAGGCATAAATGAATATTGAATGTCTTTTTACTCCTTACACGTAGGAGGCAGTTCTCTGAGTGAGCCCATTCAGGAGCTTTGCACTCTATTGATGTATAGTTAGGATATTTAGGTATAGAATATTATCTTTATGTTTGGAAACAACTCAAGCTGTATCATGGATTTTCGAAAGACAGATGTATTAAAGTCGATAAAGGAAACTTTGCAAGGAGTTCTTCTTACGGGTAGTCATGCTTTTCTATATGGGTCTCAGGCCAGGGGGGGTATGCATGTGCTGATTCTGATTGAGATGTATTGATTTTGCTTGATAAACCAAAGATAGAAGATAGTGATTATGATACTATATCTTATCCGTTGGTGGAACTGGGGTGGCTGAAAAATGAATGTATAAGTCCTGTTTTATATACTATGAAAGATTGGTTGAAATATCATTTTACACCTTTTTTTGCATAACGTAAAGACTGAAGGAATACAATTGATATGAGTTTGGCAAAAGAGGAGATAGAGGCAGTTGTGGCTTACTGCAAAGAGAAAGCTTATAATACGTTGAAGGAGGCAGAAGATATGATTGATACAAAGCATTGGAATCTTGCCATTCAACGTTTGTAGTATGCCTGTTTTATATGGCTTCTGCATTGTTGATGAGTCATGATATTAATGCGCATACCCATAATGGTGTTGTAGGGCAATTAGGACAAAATTTCGTATCAAAGGGGTTCTAGACTAAAGATGAAGGACGGTTGTATTCCCCGCCTTTTACAGAATCGTATCACAGGTGATTATAACGATTTTTTTCGATTTTACAAGAGAAGATGTCGCACCGTTATTGGAACCGACTCGTAATCTGCTGATTAAAATTGAGGAATTGATTGTTTTTTGACATTTCTATATTGAAATGTCAACTCCATATTCGAAATGAATATATAGTAAAATATTGCCCCCAAAAAATGAACATACTTATTACAGGGATCCACGGCTTTGTGGGTTCCAATCTTGTTATTGACTTAAAGGAACATCATAGCCTTTATGGCTTGGATATTGTTGCGCCTGAAAAGGAGGGGTGATAAAGATTTTTCTTGGAAAGATATTGAGGCTGCTTCTTTTCAGAGGCAGGATCGTCCTAAATTCGATGCTATTATTCACCTGGCAGGTAAAGCCCATGATACAAAGAACCAGTCTGCTGCCCAAGCCTATTTTGATATCAATACGGGATTGACTCAAAAGATATTTGATTTCTTTTTGGAATCGTCTGCAAAGAAGTTTATATTTTTTAGTTCAGTAAAAGCGGCTGCTGATAGCGTGGTCGGTGATATATTGACTGAAGATGTGATACCTGCTCCGGTAGGACCATATGGGAAAAGCAAGATATCTGCCGAGAATTACATCCTTAGCAAGTTGAAAGTTGAAAATGGAGAATTGAAAGCTAATCTGTATGATGACAAAAAGGTCTATATCCTGCGTCCTTGCATGATTCATGGTCCCGGCAACAAAGGCAATCTGAATCTTCTTTATAATGTGGTGAGGAAAGGCATTCCCTGGCCTTTAGGGGCTTTTGAGAACAGAAGGTCTTTTACTTCAATAGACAATCTCTGCTACGTGGTGGAAGGTCTTTTGACCAAGGAGGTGGCGAGTGGTATCTACCACATGGGAGATGACGAGGCCTTGTCCACAAATGAACTGATAACTTTGATGTGTCGGGCTTTGGAGCGTAAGCCGCATATCTGGAAGATAAACAGAGGACTGATGGAATTCTGTGCCCGGCTTGGGACTCTGCTCCATTTGCCTTTGAATGCAGAGCGCCTGCGCAAGTTGACTGAGAATTATGTGGTGAGTAATGCGAAGATAAAGGCTGCCCTGGGAATTGACAGAATGCCGGTGAGGGCAGAGGAGGGGATAGTGAGAACGATAAAATCGTTCTCAAATATAAAAGTAAACAATTAAAAATTAAAGAGGAAAATACTGTTATGTATTATCTGATTATATTGGTTCTGCTGTTTTTAGCAGAACCTTTTTTATTTTAGAGTGGCTGATAGGTGCAATATCATCGACAAGCCCAATGAGCGGAGTTCCCATACGAAAGTGACTTTACGCGGTGGTGGGATTATTTTCTATTTCGGGGCGTTGGCCTATTTCTTGACGAGTGGTTTTGAGTATCCTTGTTTCCTGCTTGCCTTGACACTGGTGACGTTCATCAGCTTCGTGGACGATATAAAATCCACCGGACAGATGACAAGACTGCTTTTTCATTTCTCTGCCATGGCCTTGATGTTTTATCAGTGGGGACTGTTCTCCTTGTCTTGGTGGTGGATAGTCATAGCCTTGATAGTCTGTACGGGCATCATCAATGCCTACAACTTTATGGATGGCATTAACGGCATAACCGGTGGTTATTCTCTGGTTATTCTTGCTGCGTTGGCTTATGTCGATAAGGAGGTCGTGAGTTTTGTAGAAGCGGATTTCATCTATACCGTTATCTGTTCCGTTCTAGTTTTCTGTTTCTTCAATTTTCGTAAGAAAGCCAAATGCTTTGCGGGTGATGTGGGGTCGGTGAGCATTGCCTTCATCCTTCTTTTCCTGATAGGCAGGCTCATCATTGAAACGGAAGATTTCAGCTGGATAGTCCTTTTATCCGTTTATGGTGTGGATAGTGTACTGACTATCATTCACCGCCTGATGCTTCATGAGAATATCGGGCTACCGCATCGCAAGCATCTGTATCAGATTATGGCGAATGAACTGAAGATTCCTCATGTCATAGTCTCTCTGGCCTATATGACAATACAGACTCTTATAATAGTAGGATATATTTATTGTCAACGGTATGGCTATATCTTCTTGATAGGGTGTATCTTACTGTTGAGCGCAATATACGTACTCTTCATGAAAAAGTATTTTTCAAGACATGTCTCTTGAATTACTGTCTCCATTATACAATTTCCACGGTCACCTGAATACCCAAAGCTTTGGCAATACGCTCGATATCACGTTTCTTGGAATGTGTGTTATTACGGCTCATCAGATACCAGCCATTCCCTATTGGTTTTTGGTCACTTCCGTATTTGGAGTCGAGTATGTTTGAAACCAATGGAACATTACACTGTTTAATACCTAAGGCAGATACTTTCTTTATGCCTACTGTCATTATAAATTGGCGAAGGGTTTCGGCCGTTTTTTTTTGCCTGAATCACTTTTCCGTTTTCAAAAGTAATCTTAACTGGTATACTGGAGTATTATTTTCTCTAGAGTTTTTTTTCGTTTACTTCCAAAACTTTGACTTGCTGTGCGTTTTCTGTATGATGTACGGCATCATCCGTAATGGTATATAGCTTTTGGACTGCAGCAAGGAATTTCGGGAATAATGTCCCCCATTGATTGTTGACGACAATTCTCGTGCCGTCCGCTAATGGGATGATTTCTTCCTCCTTTAGAAAATAGCGCTTCTTTAGATCAGGATGAAGTCTCAATTTTTCCCGAACTTCTTCCAGACTACGTACCACCCCCAGTGCCCTACTGTGCAGACTAGGTGGGAATACCTTTTCCAGTTCTTTGTATCTGATGTTGGGATGAGCTTCTATGTAATGTTTTATCACTTCCAGTACGAAGCGCCTTTTTACATGGAAATTGATCCCGTCAAAGGAATATTTGGTGTGGTCTTTAGAGTCTTTTGTCTGGTTACCGATCGGTAAAGGCTGAGGTATCTGAGGATTCCTGACTGATAATGAAGCAACTGCGTTGTTCTTCTCGTAATGAACCGTGAGCACGACATTGGCAATCTCTTCATTGATGGCGGATTCTTCAGAACCGGCTTTCATGAATTTCTCTTTAAGCAATGAAAGCATGTTCTTTACACCATTATCGGGAGACAAGAACTCGGTAAATTGTCTGTGCAGATTATTGCGTGCTTGTATCCTTTGATATTGTTCGTAGCAGAATGCCTCTACGTCTTTTAAACTGAATGTATCGTAGGTGAGCAGGTCGCAAATAGTGGAACCATTGGCATCTTCCTTTTGAATCTCTACGGTAAATACACAAACGGGACTTTCTCCATCATTGGGAACATCGTAATATAGTTCGATCTTTTCTCCTATGTATAGTCCGACATTGAGTTTGAGTTGGCGCATATAAGACATCAGTTGGTTTTCTTGCCTTTCGTTCCGTATATTGGATGGACGTTTTATTTCAATGGGAAGTACGGGAGTAGGCACCCCATTTGCATTCTTTTTCCAGAGGACGATGTCGGGCCGTATGGAGCTGTTGTTTCCTATAGGTAGAGTCAATTGGGATCTCATCGTTTCATTGGTTTTCTTCCATCCAAGGAATTTCAGACAGATTTCTATTTCCCGTTGGTAGTCACCTTCTGCAGAATTTACTCCAAAGTAGGGCAACAGTGTTTCTACAATTTCCGGCCAGTTTTCGTTCATTGTTTATGTGTTGTTAATCATAGTTATACAATTTGTCTGCATCGGTTTTTACTTATGCATAAAACAATGTATTGACTTTATTTGAACTGCCCAATTATAGTCATAAAAATGAATCGGGCGGTGTACAATAAAAACAAATAATCCCAGACTCTTTGTCAAGAATCCGGGATTATTGTTTTTATGTTTTTGAGGGGCTTTACTTAGCAGGTTTCAGCCATTTGTCCAGCCATTCAAAGAAGGTACGTTGCCACAGCACGCCATTCTGAGGTTTCAATACCCAGTGGTTTTCGTCCGGATAGATAAGCAGTTCGGCAGGAACGCCACGCATCACGGCTGCATCGAAGGCGGCCATTGCCTGGTTGGCAAGGATGCGGAAGTCCTTCTCTCCGTGGATGCAGAGGATAGGGGTGTCCCATTTGTCGACGAAGAGATGCGGGGAGTTGGCAAAAGTGCGTTGTGCCGTAGCGTTGTTCTTTTCCCAATAAGCGCCGCCCATATCCCAGTTGGCAAACCATTTCTCTTCCGTTTCCAGATATTGCATTTCCATGTTGAAGATACCGTCGTGTGCGATGAATGCCTTGAAGCGTTTGTCATGGTGTCCGGCAAGCCAATATACGGAGAAGCCTCCGAAGCTGGCGCCTACGCAACCCAGGCGGTCTTTGTCGACGAAAGGTTCCTTGGCCATTTCGTCAATGGCAGTGAAGTAGTCCTTCATGCACTGGCCGCCATAATCACCGCTGATGGCTTCGTTCCACTCTACACCGAAGCCCGGAAGACCACGACGGTTGGGAGCTACGATGATATAGTCGTTTGCCGCCATAATCTGGAAATTCCAACGGTAGCTCCAGAACTGGCTGACGGGACTCTGAGGACCGCCTTCACAGAAGAGGAGGGTGGGGTACTTCTTGTTGGGGTCGAATTGTGGAGGATAAATCACCCAGGTCAGCATCTGCTTGCCGTCGGTGGTCTTCATCCAGCGGGCTTCCACTTTACCCATTTCCAGCTGGTCGTAAATCTGCTTGTTTTCTGTGGTCAGTTGCACTGCTTCTGCAAAAGCGTCGCCGTTGCGTGCACTGTTTACGGCATAGATTTCGTCGCCCATGCTCATGGAGTGGCGTTTGGCGATAATCTTGTCTCCGCAAAGGGCGAGTGAAGCATAGTCGTGCATGCCGTCGGTGAGCTGGGTAAGCTTGTCGTTTCCGGCAAGGTCGATGTTGTAAATCTGTGTCTCGCCATGCCATACACCGATGAAGTAGATGCTCTGGGAATCTTTGTTCCACAAGAAGGCGTCCACGTTCGATTCGAAAGCTTTGCTTACAAAACGTTTCTCACCGGTCTCGAGGTTCATGATAAACAAGCGGTTCAAGTCGGCTTCGTAGCCGTCACGCTCCATGCTCTGCCAGGCGATGTATTTGCCGTCGGGAGAGTATTGGGGATTCGTATCATATCCCTTGTTTTCTTCCGTGATGTTTTTGGTTTCCTTGGAGGCAAGGTCGTAGATATAAATGTCGGAGTTGGTGGAAATGGCATACGCCAGTCCGGTTTTCTTACGGCATGTATAGGCCACTTTATCAGAAGACGGGCTCCATGCCAGCTGCTCGATACCGCCCCAGGGCTTCATCGGGCTTTCGTATGGCTCTCCCTCAAGAATATCGGTGACATTGCTGATGGCATTGCCGTCGAAATCAGCAACAAACGGATGGGGAGCAGTAGTCACCCATTCGTCCCAATGCTTGTACATCAGGTCGGTAACGATAATGCCGGTGGCTTTAGGAAGGTCCGGATGTTTGTCTGCCGTACTCTTTACGGTCTTTACCTGGGCAATGAAAAGGAGTTTCTTGCCGTCGGGCGAGAAAGAGAACCCTTCGATGTCTCCCTCGTATTGGGTCAGCTGCTTGCGTCCGCTGCCGTCGGGATTCATTTCCCATACCTGGCTGCTGCCGCTTTCGTTGCAAAGGAAGGCAAGCTTCTTGCCGTCCTTAAACCACGTGGGCTGTCCTTCTTGCCAGGCGTCATGCGTTATCTGGGTATTGTCACTACCGTCGGCATTCATGACGAAGACTTCGCTGTTACTCTTGTTCTGGGGCACGCTGTAATAAGATACCGTGTAGGCAATCTGCTTTTCGTCGGGGGATACGGCCATACTGCCGATGCGTCCCATCGCCCAGAGTGCCTCGGGTGTCATACGCTTTCCTTCAATCTTGATGTCCGACCGCTGGATGAGCGTTGCTGCGTCCTGCTGCTGTCCGGCATCTTTTGTGCCTCCGCAAGAGGCCAATGTCATGGCTGCTGACATAAGTAGTAGATTTACTTGTTTCATATATGCTTTTTGTTTCAGTTATTTTAATGCAAAGATACTAAAATTTTCCTTCCTTGCCAATTTCCACGTTTGATATATAGCCAGCAGAAAATGAGAATAAAGCTGGAATAAACCATTTCCGAGGTCCAGCAGATGGCCACGTCGAGTTGCAGAATCAGAATAATGTAGGTGATATAGGCTGTGTAGATGACCAGTGTAGCCATCTCCAATCCCCATGCCGTACGCGTGTTGCCGGTTCCGGAAACTGCCTGAAAATAGACATTGGCAGGAACCAGGAACAGATAGGTGGAGCACATCACCCAGAGCGAATGCACGGAAGCGTCCTGCAGGTCGGGCATGTCGGTATAAATTCCCAGAATCAGCTTGGGGAACACCGCGAAAAGCAATGCCAGCGGAAGTACGAAGACGTAGGCTATGCGTACGTGCTGCCGGATGGTGCCTGCCACGCAATCGGAGTGGCCTGCACCGATGAGGTTGCTGACCAGTGACCCGCAGGTAGAGGCAAATGCCATGAGTACCATGAACAGTATGCCGGACACGTTGCGGACAATGTTGGTCACTGCCAGCGAGCGCTCTCCCAGATGCTCCACATAAAGGAAGAAAAGGAACCAGGTGGAGAGGGAGAAGAAATTCTGTATCATGGTCCAGAAAGAGACGTTCAGCATCCGTTTCAATACGTCCAGCCGGAACTTAGGAATACGATCCAGCCCGTACTTGCGGCAGTCGATGCGGCTGCGGGTATAGAGGATGAAGAATAACAGCGAAACCAGCTCGGCCAGTGAGGAGCCGATGGCGGCTCCGGCAATGCCGAGCGCCGGGAAACCGAATTTACCGAAAATCAGGATATAGTTGAATACGACATTGCTCAACACCATGACGATGGAGTTCAGTGTCAGTGTCTTGGTCTGGGTGGTTCCCAAGAAAAAGGCACGGAACATGACTGCGCTGAACGAGAAGAAGGCACCGAATACACGCCAATGCAGGTAGCTGGTGGCTGCTTCGTAGATATGTTCCGAAGCGACGATGCGTTTCAGGATAATCGGTGAGAAACAATAGGATAGCAGGAACATGACTGCCGCCATTCCGACTTGGAAATAGATGCCCTGATAGAACAAGTCACCGATTTCCTTATACTGCTGTTCGCCGTTACGCCGGGCAATGAGTATCTGTGCCCCGATGCTGAAACCGAAGGCAACCATGAAGATGACCATGTAGAAGACACCGGCGATGGCAGATGCTCCCAGCTCGACTTCGCCCACACGCCCGAGGAAGGCAGTGTCCGTCATACCTATCAGTTGCTCCATAAGGAGGCTGATTAGGATGGGGTAGGCTATAAGCCAGATCTGTTTGTAGGTGTATTTAGTCTGCATAATTTAGAGTCTGTGAGTTTTTTTCATTGGCGTAAGGATAAGAAAGCCGGGCAAATGTCATTGTCCGGCTTTCTGCAAAAGAATATCTTGAACGGTAGTCTTACTACTTTTTGTTCTGTCTCTCTTTCATCATCTGTTCCTGCTGTTTCTGCATAGCTTCCAGACGGGCGGCGAAACCGGTTTTCTTCATCTTCTTCGGGTCTTTCTTGTTGGCTTCCAACTGGGCAAGAAGGGCTTCCTCATTGGTTGTCTTGCGCATGATGAGCGTTGTTACCACACTGATTAACGTAGAGATGAAGTAGTAATAGTTCAATCCCGAAGGATAATCGTTCAATATGAAGAGGAACATGATAGGCATCAGGTATGACATCCACTTCATGGCAGCCATCTGCGGATTGGCACCCGTATCCTGCTGCTGCATCATGTACTTCGTGTTCAATATGTTGGTAACCGTCATCAGCAGGCAGAACAAGCTGAGGTGGCTGCCCAGGAACGGGATATGGAACGGGAAGTTGATGAATGCATCATAAGTGGAAAGGTCATCTGCCCACAAGAAGCTCTGTTGGCGGAGTTCAATGGCACTCGGCACGAACATGAACAAGGCCATCAGGATAGGGAACTGTATCAGCATCGGCAGACATCCGCCCATCGGGCTGACTCCGTACAGGCTGTAGAGACCCATCACTTCCTGCTGCTTCTTCATGGGCATCTTCCTGCTTGGGGTACTTCTTGTTTATCTCGTCGATTTTCGGTTTCAGCACGCGCACTTGGCAGAAGACATGTAGGTCTTCCATGTAGCCGGGAATACCACTGCCTTTACAATCAGCGTCATGAACAACAGTACGATACCCATGCTCAAACCCCAACTGGACAACCAGTCGAAGATGTTGATGGTGAACCATTTGTTTATCCAGCGGATGAGCGGCCAGCCCAGATAGACCAGACGGTTCAGCTCCCACTTCTCGTCACGTCCCTTGTCGAGTGCGGTCAGAGTCTTGTAGTGATTTGGGGCCGAAGTAGAAGAACAGCTGGGTAGGTTCCTTGCCGGTAGGATCGAACTTCGTGCTCATCTCTGCAGAATAGTCCTTGATGTAGCCGCTGCCTTGAGTCTCCATCTTGGAACTCAGCTTGGTCTTTTCAAAGTCGGCATCTGCCAAAAATACTGAAGAGAAGAACTGGTTCTTGAAAGCAATCCAGTCCAGGCGTTCTGGAACTTCCTTTTCATCGTTCTTGTTGGCAGACAGATAATCGGTACCCTCTCCGGTGATTTTGTAAGTCAGTTCAGCCAGACGGTTCTCGTAGGTGTAACCCTTCTCTATTTGACGGGCACGCTGAGACCACTCGATGTCCACATAATTGTTGGTAGCCGCCAGCTTGCCTTCCATATTGACAGCCTGGATAGTAAAGTCTATCAGGTATGTGTCATTGTGCATGCGATATGTAAAGTCGATATAGCTGTTGCTGTCTGCCGACAAACGCATGGTGACGGTACTGTCCGTACGGTTTACTGCGGTGAAATAATAGTCTTCCGTCTGGATAGTCTCTTTCTTGTTGTAAAAGAGGAAATTCATGGAAGCATCGTTGCCGCTGAACAGTGTGACGGGAGTCGTTTTGTCTTGTCCCATGTATTCCTTCAGCGTGGCCGAAGCTATGCGTCCGCCTTTTGTATCTACGGTTATTTCTGCCAGGTTGTTCTGGATGGTTACTTGCGAGTTGGTTCCTTGACGGGCGTCGAAGAAGAGGGCAGTGGAGTCAACGCTTGTTTCCGCTCCGCTTTCGTTGGCCAGGGCTGCTTCCGCCTTGGCTTTCAAGTCGGCTTCGCGCTGTTGCACCTGGGCTATGGAGTCGTAGTAACGTTGCTGTGCTTCCAACTGCTCCTGGCTGGGACGGCTCAGAAAGCTGAAACCTACTAACAATATCGCTATCAGAACAAGACCTGTGATGGTATTTTTATCCATTCTTTGTTGATTACAGATTACTAATTACAAATTATTTCTTTTCGTTTTCATTTTCGATGGCGGCCTTCACGAATGCTACGAACAGCGGGTGCGGATGCAATACCGTACTGCTGTATTCGGGATGGAACTGGGTACCGACAAACCACTTCAATGCGGGTATTTCGACAATTTCTACCAGATCCGATTCGGGGTTTATACCCACACACTTCATGCCTGCTGCTTCGTAGGCCTCCTTGAAGCTGTTGTTGAATTCATAGCGGTGGCGGTGACGCTCCTGGATATGCTCGGTACCGTATGCCTCGTATGCCTTGCTGTCTTTCAGCAGAACACATTCATAGGCACCCAGACGCATGGTCCCACCCATATTGGTGATGGATTT
>ENA-OQBL01000697-OQBL01000697.1-human-gut-metagenome-genome-assembly--contig:-NODE-697-length-16241-cov-3.448864_pt1 | contig 16241 bp, 16 predicted proteins | sample MGYA00242747_ERZ504553 | MGnify/ENA primary metagenome ERZ504553 (study PRJEB26092, sample SAMD00036240) | human gut metagenome | host: Homo sapiens | study: EMG produced TPA metagenomics assembly of...
AGGATTACCAAAGCGGATCTCCAGAGATGTGCAAAACATATCCTTGGAATTGCGTTAAAAACAATATAAACGAAAAAAGAATAAAGTGATTAACAGGCAGACAATATATTATAAGTAGTCTGCCTGTTTGCGTTGATGTGCATTCGAAAGAAGTGGTAATCAGAAGGTTTTTTACATTTTCTAAAAAATATCTAAACAGTGTTGACAAAAATATGTGAGAGTGCTATCTTAATAGTCGAAAGGTGTTAGCACTCAGATAAAAAGAGTGCTAATAACCAGAAACCGAAAGGAGGAGGTACCGGTGATAAATCATGAAGAGATGAGTGAAAGAAAACTGAAAATACTTCATGCAATCATCCAGAATTATCTGGAGACAGGTGAACCGGTTGGTTCCAGAACGATTTCCAAGTACACGGATCTGAACTTAGTTCAGCAACGATCCGTAATGAGATGGCAGATCTGGAAGAGATGGGATATATCATCCAGCCTCATACGTCGGCAGGACGTATTCCTTCGGATAAAGGATACAGGCTCTATGTAGATATGCTGATGGAGGAGAAAGAGCAGGAGCTGAATGAGATGCAGGATCAGATGCTTGACAAAGCAGATAAGATGGATCAGCTTTTGAAACAGGCAGCAAAGGTTCTTGCAACGAATACCAACTATGCAACGATGGTTTCGACTCCGATGAACAATTCAAACAAGATTAAGTTCATCCAGTTATCTATGGTAGATGAGGAACAGGTGATCGCAGTCATCGTACTGGGAGGCAATGTGATCAAGAATAAGATCATTAACATTGATGAGCCGATCAGCAATGAGAATCTGTTAAAGCTGAATATGCTGCTGAATACAACACTCAACGGCATGTCGATCGAAGAAATCAACCTGGGATTGATCGCCAGATTAAAGGAGCAGGCAGGGATCCACAGTCAGGTAGTCGGATATGTACTGGATGCAGTTGCAGATGCGATTCATGTAGATGATGATATGCAGATCTACACAAGCGGTGCGACGAACATTTTCAAATATCCGGAGCTGAGTGATAACCAGAGCGCACAGGAAATCATCAGTGCATTTGAAGAAAAACAGCAGTTATCCGAACTGGTTACACAGACCCTGGCACAGGATGAGAATACCGGCATTCAGGTATATATCGGAGATGAGACTCCGGTACAGACTATGAGAGACTGCAGTGTCGTAACTGCAACCTACGAACTGGGTGATGGTATGAAGGGAACGATAGGAATTATCGGACCGAAACGTATGGATTATGAACATGTTTTAAAATCTATGAAACGTCTCCAGACAGAACTGGATCAGATGTTCCATAAGAATGATAGAAAGGTGGAATAACCCTTGGAAAATAAGCAGGAAAAAAGCCAGGAAGATATGGTAAAAGAAGCTGTAGAAGAGGCAAAAAAGTCCGCTGCTGAAGCAAAAGAAGCAGAGACGGATACAGACAAGACAACAGAAACTTCTGAAAAAGTGGAAAACGAAGAAGCCGAAGAGACAGCGAAAGATACAGAAAAGAAATCTGGCAAAAAATTATTTGGCAAGAAAAAGATAAAAAAGACGAGAAGATCGAAGAGCTTACAGATAAGCTTACCCGTCAGATGGCAGAGTTTGATAACTTCCGCAAACGTACAGAAAAGGAAAAAATCCCAGATGTACGAAGTTGGAGCGAAAGATATCATAGAGAAGATTCTTCCAGTTGTAGACAACTTTGAAAGAGGTCTGGATGCAGTGAAGGAAGAAGACAAAGAAGATCCGTTCGTTCAGGGAATGGAGAAGGTGTATAAACATCTGCTTACCACTCTGGAAGGAATCGAGGTTAAGCCTATTGAAGCAGTAGGCCAGCCGTTTGATCCGAATTTCCACAACGCAGTGATGCATGTGGAAGATGAAAACTTCGGTGAGAATATTGTTGCCGAGGAATTTCAGAAGGGCTACACATACCGTGATTCAGTTGTAAGACACAGCATGGTAAAAGTAGCAAACTAGAAACAAGAACATTCACAATTATCAGAATAAAAAATCATACAGGAGGAAATTTATCATGGGTAAAATTATAGGTATTGATTTAGGAACAACAAACAGCTGTGTAGCCGTAATGGAAGGTGGACAGCCAACAGTTATCGCCAACACAGAAGGCGCAAGAACAACACCATCTGTAGTAGCATTTACAAAGACAGGTGAGCGTCTTGTCGGAGAACCTGCAAAACGTCAGGCAGTAACAAACGCAGAGAGAACAATCTCTTCTATCAAGAGAGAGATGGGAACCGACTACAAGGTAACAATTGAAGATAAGAAATATTCTCCACAGGAGATCTCAGCAATGATCCTTCAGAAACTGAAAGCAGATGCAGAAGGATATCTTGGAGAAAAAGTAACAGAAGCTGTTATCACAGTACCTGCTTACTTCAACGATGCTCAGCGTCAGGCAACAAAAGATGCAGGTAAGATTGCAGGACTTGATGTAAAACGTATCATCAACGAGCCAACAGCAGCAGCTCTTGCATATGGTCTTGACAATGAAAAAGAACAGAAGATCATGGTATATGACCTTGGTGGTGGTACATTCGACGTATCTGTTATCGAGATCGGTGACGGAGTTATCGAAGTATTATCTACAGCCGGTAACAACAGACTTGGTGGAGATGACTTCGACCAGAAGATTACAGACTACATGATCGCTGAATTTAAGAAACAGGAAGGTGTTGACTTATCTGCAGATAAGATGGCACTTCAGAGATTAAAAGAAGCAGCTGAGAAAGCTAAAAAAGAACTTTCTTCAGCAACAACAACAAACATCAACCTTCCATTCATCACAGCTACAGCAGAAGGTCCAAAACATTTCGATATGAACCTTACAAGAGCTAAATTTGATGAACTGACACATGATCTTGTACTGAAGACATCTGAGCCGGTACAGAGAGCATTATCAGATGCTGGTATCACAGCTTCTGAACTTGGTCAGGTACTGTTAGTTGGTGGATCTACACGTATCCCTGCAGTACAGGAAGAAGTAAAACGTCTGACAGGTAAAGAGCCAAGCAAATCTCTGAACCCGGATGAGTGTGTAGCACTTGGAGCATCTGTTCAGGGTGGTAAACTTGCAGGAGATACAGGCGCCGGCGACATCCTTCTTCTGGATGTAACTCCACTGTCACTGTCTATCGAGACAATGGGTGGTGTAGCTACTCGTCTGATCGAGAGAAATACAACAATTCCTACAAAGAAGAGCCAGATCTTCTCTACAGCTGCTGATAACCAGACAGCCGTTGATATCAACGTAGTACAGGGAGAAAGACAGTTCGCAAGAGATAACAAATCCCTCGGACAGTTCAGACTGGACGGAATCGCACCAGCTCCACGTGGAATCCCACAGATCGAAGTTACATTCGATATCGATGCAAATGGTATCGTAAATGTATCTGCAAAAGACCTTGGAACTGGAAAAGAACAGCACATCACAATTACAGCAGGATCTAACATGTCTGATGAAGATATCGACAAAGCTGTAAAAGAAGCTGCTGAATTCGAAGCTCAGGACAAGAAACGTAAAGAAGGAATCGATGCTAAGAACGAAGCTGACGCTATGGTATTCCAGACAGAGAAAGCTCTGCAGGAAGTTGGCGACAAGCTTGACGGTGCAGACAAAGCAGCAGTAGAAGCTGACTGCAAAGCTCTGAAAGAATTACTTGAAAAAGCAAATACAGATACTCTTACAGATGAGCAGGTTGCAGAGATCAAAGCAGGTAAAGAAAAACTGACAGAGAGTGCTCAGAAGCTCTTCACAAAGATGTATGAGCAGGCTGGCGCAGCAGCAGGAGCTCAGGGAGCTGGTCCTCAGCCAGGAGCTAATGCAGGAGCAGGCCCGGCACCAGAAGGATTCCAGGGCGACGATGTCGTAGACGGAGATTACAAAGAAGTCTAAGAACATTAAGTGAGGAATAGGAAATGGCAGAGTCAAAAAGAGATTACTATGAGGTGCTTGGGGTCAGTAAAGATGCTGACGAAGCAACTTTGAAAAAAGCATACAGACAGGTTGCCAAGAAGTATCACCCGGATATGAATCCGGGTGATGCTGAAGCTGAAAAGAAGTTCAAGGAAGCTTCTGAGGCGTATGCAGTCTTGAGTGATCCGGAAAAACGCCGTCAGTATGATCAGTTTGGTCATGCTGCTTTTGACGGAAGTGCGGGAGCAGGCGGCGGATATGGCGGATTCGACTTTAACGGTGCTGATTTTGGCGACATTTTCGGAGATATCTTCGGAGATCTGTTCGGCGGCGGACGAAGAGGCGGTCGTGCGAACCAGGGACCGATGAAAGGTATGAATATCCGTAAGAGTGTCAGAATCACATTCGAAGAGGCTGTATTCGGATGCGAGAAAGAATTGGACGTTGTATTAAAAGACCCATGTCCGAAATGTAACGGAACAGGTGCCAAACCGGGAACATCTCCGGAGACTTGTCCGAAATGTGGCGGTAAAGGTCAGGTAGTATATACACAGCAGTCATTCTTTGGAACGGTACAGAATGTACAGACCTGTCCGGATTGCCAGGGAACTGGTAAGATTATTAAGGAAAAATGTCCGGATTGCGGTGGAACAGGCTATGTAGCCAGCAAGAAGAAGATATCCGTATCGATTCCTGCAGGTATTGATAATGGCCAGAGTGTCAGAATCCGTGAAAAAGGTGAGCCGGGTGTAAACGGCGGACCAAGAGGAGATCTTCTGGTGGAGGTTGTAGGTATCAAGACATCCAATCTTCCAGCGTCAGGATATGCACATCTTCTCAACGGTACCGATTACATTTGCACAGGCAGCACTTGGTGCGGATATCCGTATCAAGACGGTAGATGGAGAAGTGATCTACACGGTAAAAACCGGGAACTAAGACAGATACAAAAGTACGTCTGAAAGGTAAAGGAGTTCCATCTCTTCGAAATGCACAGGTTCGCGGCGATCATTATGTGACACTTGTGGTCCAGACACCGGAACACTTAAGTGCCGAAGCAAAAGAAGCACTGCGTAAATTCGATGAGCTGACCGGCAATTCCCTCGGAGCAGAGAAATCTGAAAAAGCGGAAGAGCACGAACATAAAGGCAAAAAGAAAAAATGGATTTATGGATAAATTAAAGGAGACCTTTGATGATTAATTTCATCAGAGGTTTCCTCTTTTTTTGACAAAAAATCACTGGCATTCACCGTGGTAAAGTGATATCATATTAAATAAATCAAATTTTTAACAAACCAGGAGGACTCAAATATGTATGCATTTGATGAAATTAAAAAATGCAGACAGTGAAATTGCAGACGCCATTACAGGCCGAGATGGAGAGACAGAATTCGCATCTGGAGCTGATCGCATCGGAGAACTGGGTAAGCAAAGCAGTCATGGCAGCAATGGGAAGTCCGCTTACAAATAAATACGCAGAAGGCTATCCGGGCAAACGTTACTATGGTGGATGTCAGTGTGTGGATGTAGTGGAAGATCTTGCAAGAGAAAGAGCAAAGAAGTTATTTGGCTGTGATTATGCCAATGTACAGCCACATTCCGGAGCACAGGCAAACCTGGCAGTATTCTTTGCAATGCTGGAGCCTGGAGACAAAGTCATGGGTATGAACCTGGATCATGGCGGACATCTGACACATGGTTCTCCGGTTAATATTTCCGGTAAATATTTCAACGTCGTATCATACGGAGTGAACGACGAGGGTGTGATCGATTATGATAAGGTACGTGAGATCGCAGTAAAAGAAAAACCAAAGATGATCATTGCGGGAGCAAGTGCTTATGCAAGAATCATTGATTTCAAAAAATTCCGTGAGATCGCGGATGAAGTAGGAGCATACCTGATGGTTGATATGGCCCATATCGCAGGACTTGTTGCAGCAGGACTTCATCCAAGCCCGATCCCGTACGCAGATGTCACAACAACGACAACACATAAGACACTGCGCGGACCAAGAGGCGGTCTGATCCTCTGTAATCAGGAAGCAGCAGATAAATTCAACTTTAATAAAGCTGTATTCCCTGGAATCCAGGGAGGACCACTGGAACACGTGATCGCAGGAAAAGCGGTATGCTTCAAAGAAGCCCTGGAGCCTGAATTCGCAGAATATCAGAAACAGATCATCAAAAATGCACAGGCACTCAGTAAGGGACTGATGGACCGTGGAGTGAAGATTGTATCCGGAGGAACAGATAATCACCTGATGCTGATTGATTTAAGAGGAGAAGATGTGACCGGCAAAGAACTGGAAAAACGTCTGGATGCCGCACACATCACATGTAACAAAAATACGGTACCGAACGATCCAAGATCACCGTTCGTGACAAGCGGTGTCAGACTTGGAACACCGGCGGTTACAACAAGAGGATTAAAAGAAGACGACATGGATATGATCGCAGAGTGTATCGCACTCGTACTTCAGAGTGAAGATAACATTGAAAAAGTCAAAGGAATGGTTGCAGAGCTGACTGCAAAATATCCTCTGGATATGTAAGGAACGACGAAAGAAAATAAGACAAAACTGGAAATCCGTCTGGGAAAAGGATTTAAGCTTACCCAGGCGGATTTTATTGTTGCTTGAACAAAATGTCCAACAGTGAAAAGATTGAGCAAAATATTTGAGTAGTTGATAGAAATAGGATAATAACAAGGGTGGAATTTTTAAAATGAAGGGCGTATAATAAAAATCAGTGTATACGAATCTATACCAGAATAAAAAAAGGGAAGAATCTTGTTTATACCATACAGATGTATGAATGCAAATATATATGGAAGGAGCCAGATTTTTGAAACTGAGAAACGTAAAAGTCGCAAAAGATTAGGAACAAAAACGCTTGCAGGGTTGCTTGCATTTGGACTTGTCGTAGGTACGCCGTCGGTTGTTCTGGCAGATGTACAGAGCACGATGTCACAGTCAGAGGCTTTGTGGAACAGAAGTATCTGGACTTCAGTGATGAAACAAAAAAGCAGATTGAAGCGAATGGTGAGGATAAATATCAGACAGCAAAAGAAACGGTAAAACCAGAAGAAAATCAGGCATTATATTATACACTGACTTCTGTAAAAGAGGGATCGCCAAGTGGAGAAATCCGGGAATCCATGCTGGAATTTGCGTCACAGTTTATCGGTAATCCATATGTGTGGGGTGGTACAAGCCTGACGGACGGTGCAGACTGCTCTGGATTCGTACAGCAGATTTATAAACAGTATGGATACAGCCTTCCAAGAGTAGCAGAAGATCAAAGCCAGTATGGAACGAAGATTCCTGTAGAAGATGCCCAGCCGGGAGATCTGATCTTCTATGCTAAAGAAGGGTATGTATATCATGTGGTCATGTATGCAGGAGATGGCAGGACGATAGAGGCTGCAAGTACGAAACTCGGAATTATCGAAGGAAAAGTCAATACCAAAAATGCAGTATGGGCAACACGTATCCTGAAAGATGATTATTCTCTTACAGGCGGCGGAATTGAAAAGGCCAATGCAACAGAGGACATGTATGGACAGAAACTTGAAAATTTCCAGATTACATATTATTGTCCTTGTGAGATCTGTTGCGATAAAGCATCTAAAGTTACGGCATCGGGAACACCTGTTGCAGAAGGAAAGACAATCGCAACTGATCCGAATGTAATTCCATATGGAACCAAGGTGATTATCGGAGGACATGTATTTACAGCGGAAGATACAGGAAGAAAAGTCCAGGGAAATCAGATCAGTATTTATGTAAATAACCATGCAGAGGTATCTGCTTCTGACACAGAGAATACAGACGTATATCTGGCAAAATAATATAATAAAGAATGATAAAAAAGGGTGGTTTTTTCAGAACTTACATGTTGAAAAACTGCCTTTTTTCAAAGAAGGAACAGAAACTATGTATCAAGAAAATTTATTGAATAAGATCAGACAGAAAGATGCAAAAGCATTTACTCACGGGGGAAAAATTTCATGCAGATGATATATTTTCATCGGCCTTGTTATTATATCTGAACCCGGAAATTCAGATTACAAGGGGAAATCAGGTGCCGGAAGAGTATGACGGTATTGTATTTGACATCGGACGGGGAGCATATGACCATCATCAGAAGGACAGCCGTGTCAGGGAAAACGGGATTCCATATGCGGCATTCGGACTTTTGTGGGAAGAGTTGGGAACGGAGATTCTTGGAGAAGAACTGGCAGAAAAATTTGATGAATCCTTTGTCCAGCCTCTCGATCAGAATGATAATACCGGTGAGAAGAATGAACTGGCTTCGCTGATCGGAAGTTTTAATCCGGCATGGGATGCAAAAGGAAATCATGATGATGCATTCTTTCATGCAGTCAGTATGGCTGGAATGATACTGGAAAGCAAATTCGAGAGATTCCGTGGAAATGAAAGGGCGGACAGGAAGATAGAAGAGATTTTGGAGGCACATGATGATGCAGTAGAAGAGGGAAAATGTGATGAAAGAATCCTGATTCTTCCGGAATTTGTTCCATGCCAGAAACGGCTGTCAGAGACGGAGATTGCATTTGTGATTTTCCCGTCAAATCGCGGAGGATATTGCATTCAGCCACAGAAAAAAGAATTTTCCATGAATTATAAATGTGCGTTCCCAGAAGCCTGGCTTGGGCTGGAGGGAGAAGCATTACAGAAAGCAACCGGACTTTCAGGAGCAGGATTCTGTCATAAAGGCGGCTTCCTGATGTCGACAGAGAATCTGGAGGATGCGGTAAAAGCGTGTGAAATCAGCCTCAAAGAGTATGTAGAAGCGCCGTGTATTGTCTGTTACGGAACATGTGATGAAGAAGTGAAAGAACTTCTGCATATGCTTCCGGAAATGAAGAATGTAACGGTACATATGATGCCGTTGTCAGAGCCGCCGGAGATGGAGACAGATGGAATTTATGGAGAAGTTTTGATGGAAAAGCAGGAATGGAAGAAGCGGATAAAAGTACAGGTAAAAGAAATTCTGAAATACAAACCGGAGGCGGTATGTGTGAATGGAAATGTCTTTTCGACTTATCCGGTAGTACATGCGCTTCGTAAAAAGCATGTACCGGTGCTGACAATAATGGAAAATGATGAGGAGAAGCTGATTGTGAGAATTCCGTCCGGTTCTTAGAATGTCAGATATAATGAAGTAGAAGAAGTAATAGAACATAACAAAAACGCAGAGACTTTTAAAAGGATTGAAGTAATCCCTCAAAAGTCTCTGCATTTTTATGTTTATTTACATGCTTTTAAAAGTTCTTTCAGGTAGTTCCACATACGCTGTGTAGATGCGATATGTACACGTTCATTATATGTATGCACACCTGTAAGATCCGGACCGAAAGAAATGATATCAAGATCATTCTTCTTGCCGTATAAGATTCCACATTCCAGTCCGCCGTGAGTTGTCTCAACAGTAGGTTCTTTTCCGAACATTTCTTTATAAAGTTCGATTGCCTTAGGACGGATCACAGAATCTGCATTGTAGCTCCATGCCGGATATTCACCGGAAATTTCACGGGATGCGCTTGCAAGATCCGTTGCAAGATCCAGTTTGTTCTGCATATCATCTAACTTGGTAGCGACAGAGCTTCGAACCTGGAATTTAATCTTTACAGTGTCTTCAGTAGTCTCAACAATACCTGTGTTCAGGGAAGATTCTACAGCGGTAGGGAATGCACGGTCATAGCACTGTACACCGTCGATCGCTCCATAAAGGAATCCGATTACATGTGAAGTAGTATCTGCATCAAAGGCCTTTAAGGTCGTCTCGCCATCGGAAACTGCTTTCAGAGATAAAGTAGGTTCCTGTCCGGCAAATTCAGCGTAGATAGTCTGTTCCAGTCCGGCAACAGCATCTATGATATCCTGAGCCTGTGCAGGATCTGCGATGATCTCAGTCGTATTGTACTGTGCGATTACGTTTGCCGCATTTCCGCCGTTTGTACTTACGATGTTAAAGTCGTAATCTTTTGCAAGTGCATACAGAACACGTCCCATGATCTTATGTGCATTTCCGAGCTGCTTCTGAATCTCGGCACCGGAATGTCCTCCCTGCAGATTGGAAAGGGAGATTGTCATCTTGGTTCCGCTTTCTTCACTCCATTCGATCGGGATAAAAGTATCATAAATGTATCCGCCGGCACATCCGACTGTCATAACGCCTTCAATCTCAGAGTCGATGTTCAGGCAGATCTTTCCTTTTAATACGGATGTATCGAGGTGATGTGCACCGCCCATACCGATCTCTTCATCAACTGTAAATACAGCCTCGATCGGTGGATGCGGGATATCTGTGCTGGCAAGAATTGCCATAGCATAAGCGACTGCGATACCGTCGTCACCGCCGAGAGTGGTGTTCTTTGCCCCGATCAGATCACCATCTACAAAAAGGTCTAACGGATCATTCTCGAAATCGTGATCGCTGTCAGTTGTCTTTGTAGCAACCATGTCCAGATGTCCCTGGATGATGACCGGATCACTGTCTTCATATCCGGCAGTACCAGGTTTTTTGATGATAACGTTGTTCATTTCATCCTGGATATATTCCAGATTGTGTGCTTTCGCAAATTCTACACAAAAATCACTGATCTTTTTTGTGTGGAAGGTACTTCTTGGTACCATACTTAATTCTTCGAAGTACTGAAATACTTCTTTTGGTTCAATATTAGACAAAATTCCCATTGTTCATTCCTCCGTTTGTCTTTAATCTCTATCTGTCATTGTATCATGAATTTTAGTACTTTATCATGATAAAATGTAATGCGTGTATAACGAAATGTAATAGCTCTGATAACCACAGCTTATAAGGTTTCATTAAAACATTCAATAACTACAGGTCTACCCAAAAAAGCAGAAAAATATATAATATTTAAGGTTGAAAATATGAGAGCAGAATGTACACGGGAGGATATGTATGAGTACAAAAGAAGCAAAACAGATGGATCAGGCATTATTTGATTTTTATGGGAAACCTTCTATCGGACAGGCACTGCCGCTTGCAATCCAGCATGTGCTTGCGATGATCGTCGGATGTGTAACACCATCGATCATTGTTGCGGGTGTGGCGGGGCTTTCGCAGGAAGATTCCGTTATTTTAATACAGGCTGCACTGGTGATGTCGGCACTGACTACATTATTGCAGTTATTTCCTTTTATAAAGACAAAAAGTTTCCGCATCGGATCGGCGCTTCCGGTGATGATGGGAATCAGTTTCGCATATGTTCCGAGTATGCAGGCAATCGCAGCAGATTTTGACATTGCAACGATTCTGGGAGCACAGATCGTTGGTGGTGTGATCGCATTGTTAGTCGGACTGAATATTAAGAGAATCCGTAAATTTTTCCCGCCGCTGATTACCGGAACGGTTGTATTTTCTATTGGACTGTCTCTGTATCCGACGGCAATCAACTATATGGCAGGCGGTGCAAGCAGTAAATCATACGGTGCATGGCAGAACTGGCTGGTAGCACTGATTACCCTTGTGATCGTTACGGTATTGAACCATTATGGAAAAGGTGTGTGGAAACTGGCATCGATTCTGATCGGGAATCATTGGAGGATATATTGTGGCATTATTCTTTGGAATGATAGATTTTTCATCGGTTGCACAGGCATCATTCTTCCAACTTCCAAAGCCAATGCATTTTGGTATCAAATTCGAGCCTTCCGCATGTGTGGCAATTGGAATCCTGTTCGCAATCAATGCGGTACAGGCAATCGGAGACTTCTCTGCAACGACAACAGGTTCTATGGACCGTATGCCGACAGACGAAGAACTGACAGGTGGAATCGTGGGCTATGGTATCAGTAATATTATCTGTGCATTCTTCGGTGGACTTCCGACGGCAACATACAGCCAGAATGTAGGTATTGTATCTACAACGAAGGTAGTCAGCCGTGTGGTAATGGGAATGGCCGCCGTGATCTTACTGGCAGCAGGACTGATTCCGAAGTTTTCTTCTTTACTGACAACGATTCCTTACTGTGTACTCGGCGGTGCGACAATCTCGGTATTTGCCATCGATCACAATGACAGGTATCAAACTGATCACAACGGAGCCGATGGATTTCCGCAATACAACAGTAGTAGGACTTGCGGTTGCAGTCGGAATGGGTGTGACACAGGCAAATGCGTCTCTGGCACAGTTCCCGGAATGGGTAACGACGATCTTTGGAAAATCACCGGTGGTACTTGCAACGATCGTAGCAATTGTGTTAAACTTAACACTTCCGAGAACACAAAAGAAAGCTGAGAAATAATTCATATATGATAAAAAGTTATACGAATGGTGAATGGAAAGAGCCTGGCAGTTTATGCCAGGCTGTTGGAATTTATAAAGAAGATTTTCATAAGATAGTATCGGTCGTAGGGGGCGGCGGAAAGACAACGGTGATCCGTGCAATGCTCCGGGAATGTATGGAAAATTCGGATGGAAGGATTCCATGCGCGGTCTCAACAACGACGCATATACAAAAAACAAATGCGGAATATTTTCTGGGAGAGCCATCGATGAAAATGTTCCGGAAGAAGCTGTCGGATTACGAAGCTGTGTGGATGGGGCGTGAGATACGGAAAGGAAAGCTTGCATCATTTCAGAAGGAGTTTCTGGAAGAAGTAAGCCGGGAACCTGTACTTTTGCTTCTGGAAGCGGACGGGGCAAAGCATTTTCCAGTGAAAGCTCCTGCAGAACATGAGCCGGTGATCTGTGAGAAAACGGGCATAGTTCTGAATGTCTATGGGATGCGTGCGATTGGAAAAAAGATAAAGGATGTATGTTTTCGTATCGGAGAAGTGGAGAAAATTTCTTGGAAAGACAGGGGAAGATATTTTGCGTCCAGAAGATATCATGACAACTTGCGGTAAGTCGGAGTGCAGGACGCAAATGTGTGACGGATGAGATGGAATATCAGGTTATACTGAAGTCAGGCTGATACAGAGGAAGAGAAACAGACGGCAATGCAGCTTGCGGAAGATATTGGAAAGAAGCTGTCAGAGAAGTATATATCAGAGAAGAATACAAAAGATACAGAGTTTTCAGGACAGATCAGCAAGTCCACGTAACATCGGACCTGATTCCGCTGGAAGAAAGATGGTAGATATGTCAGAAATTTATAAAAATAAGGAAAAAGGCATTGGTCCCGGGGATCCGGAGACCTGGCTACCGGCGTGGGTGTAGCACTTTATCGGGCGGGCTTTCAGGTGATCATGACGGATATTGCAGTGCCGCTTACCGTAAGAAGGGAAGTGGCGATGTCCAGAGCCGTTTATGAAGGCAGGGCAAAAGTGGAAGGGATAGAAGGAATCCTTGTCTGGAATTATCAGGAAGCGTTGGCTGTACTGGAAGAAAATAAGATTGCCGTGATCGTAGATCCGAAAGCCGAGATCCGCAAGGAATTTCACCCGGATCTACTTGTGGATGCCATCCTTGCAAAGAAAAATATGGGGACCAGACGGACGGATGCACCGTATGTGATCGGTCTCGGTCCGGGATTTACTGCGGGAAAAGATGTTCATGCTGTGATAGAAACGATGCGTGGTGAGACGCTTGCGGATATCATCTATGACGGACAGCCGATTCCGAATACCGGCGTCCCTGGATATGTGGGCGGTTATGCGCTGGAGCGCCTGATCCGTGCGTCTGGCAATGGCCGAATGGAGCCAAAGGCACAGATCGGAGATATTGTAAAGAAGGGACAGCTTCTTGCCTTAACAGGAGGAAAACCTGTATATTCCCAGCTGGACGGTGTGATCCGAGGCATGCTGCAGGAAGGTGTGCAGGTGGAAAAAAGGTCTGAAGATCGGAGATGTAGATCCAAGAAAAGACAGAAAATTGTGTTACCTGATTTCGGATAAGGCGAATAAGATCGGCAGTTCTGTAGTGCGGGCGACAGAAGCACGTCTGGCGGATAAGGATTATGCAATGATCCTTCTGGCAGCAGGAAAGTCAAGCAGATATGGCAGTAATAAGCTGTTAGAAGAACTGGACGGGGGAAGAATGTTCGAACATACCCTTCGTAAGATGCGGGCATTTCCGTTATGTATACAGGTAGCGGTGACGAGATTCGAAGAGATAGAACGTGCAGCAGAAGCCCAGGGTATGTTGGTAGTGGAAAACTGGGAACCGGATCTTGGAATCTCACATTCCCTGAGATTAGGACTACAGAAAGCACTGGAAGAAAATCCAGAATTAAAAGGTGCAATGTTCATTGTATGTGACCAGCCGGGATTGACAGCCGCAACATTTGCCCGTATGCTTGATATAGGTAAGAAATATCCTGGAAAGATCGTATGTGCCGGGCGAAAGGGCAAAATGGGAAATCCTGTATTGTGGGATCGCTGCTTTTTTGATGAACTTAGCAGGCTTTCCGGCGACAAAGGCGGGAAACAGATCATCGGAGCACATATGGATGATGTGCTGCTCTGCGAAACAGAAGAAACAGAACTTCGGGATGTAGATATACCGGAACAACTGACAAAATGGGAGAGAGATTATGGAGAATCAGGAAAATCAGGAGAAGAAACATAAACGGAGAGTACGGTATTCCGGAACACATCCGAGAAATTATAAAGAAAAATACAAAGAGCTGAATCCGGAAAAGTATGCAGATACCATTTCCAAAGTCATCAAGAAAGGCGGAACACCGGCGGGGATGCATATTTCTATCTGTGTGAATGAGATTCTGGACTTTTTTGATATTCAGCCGGGACAGCAGGGATTGGATGCAACATTGGGATACGGCGGTCATACGTCGAAGATGCTGGAAAAACTGCAGGGAGAAGGGCATATCTATGGTCTGGATGTAGACCCGATCGAATCGGCGAAGACAAAGAAACGACTGGAAGAAAAGGGATTCGGGCCGGATATCCTGACGGTAAAGCTTGAGAATTTCGCAAATATCGATAAAGTGGCAGAAGAGGCCGGAAAGTTTGATTTCGTACTGGCAGATCTGGGTGTGTCATCTATGCAGATTGACAATCCGGACCGTGGTTTTACATTCAAGGCAGAGGGACCTTTAGATCTGCGTATGAATCCGGAAAAGGGAATCAGTGCAGCGGAACGTCTGGCACAGATCGACGAGGACGAACTTGCAGGCATGCTCTGGGAAAATTCCGATGAACCATATGCAGAGGAACTGGCACAATGCGATTGTGACTTGAGCGGAAACACGGAAAGCCGATCGACACAACAACGAGGCTTCGTGAGGTGAATCGAGGAGACCTTAAGATTTTCTTTCCGGAGAAGGAGAAAAAGGATACGGTTAAGAAAACCTGTCAGAGAACATTTCAGGCACTCCGCATTGACGTGAACAACGAGTTTGAAGTGTTATACGAATTTATGGAAAAAATTGCCGGGTGCCTTGAAACCAGGGTGGAAGAGCAGCAATCTTAACATTTCACTCCGGGGAAGATAAACTTGTAAAAAAGGCGTTAAAACAGGGATACAAAGAAGGTATTTATTCTGAAATCGCAAATGATGTTGTGAGACCATCCGCAGAGGAATGTGCGCAGAACGGAAGAGCGAGATCTACGAAGATGCGCTGGGCAGTCCGGGCAGAGTAAAAATCAGATATCCGGGCAGGAGAAGGAATCTAGGAAGCTTATTGTTACTGGAACGGGGTATGAGAAACAGTAACGCCGGAAGGGGGAAACGGACATGAGAATATCACATATTGCAATGTATGTACGAGATCTGGAAGTGGTAAAGGAGTTTTACATCCGCTTTTTGGGGCAAAAGCGGGAGAGCTATATCATAATCCAAAAAACGGGACTGAAAAGCTATTTTCTGTCGTTTGATGAGGGAACAAGGCTGGAACTGATGAATCTGCCGGAAATGCAGGATCAGAAGAAAGTGCTGGTGCGGATGGGCTATATCCATATCGCAAATTTCAGTGGGAAGCAGAGAGAAAGTGGATGCTATCACCGAAAAACTGTATGAGGCAGGTTACGATGTTTTAAGTGGTCCGCGTATCACCGGGGATGGCTATTACGAGAGCACTGTGTTAGGACCGGAAGATAACCAGATCGAGATTACGGAGTAAAGACAAAATAGACAATTGCGAAAACTTATAGAAATCGCAATTGTCTATTTTTTTATTATTCTTTTTTACGAGTACCATAGCAGAAATTGGTTCCACGGAAACAGAACCTGCAACAGTGGTCAGCGCATCGGTTCCGGCATGATCAGCGTTGACACATACGTCCCATGCACCATCTGGCAGTGCGACAGATGTCTCTGCT
>ENA-OQBL01000698-OQBL01000698.1-human-gut-metagenome-genome-assembly--contig:-NODE-698-length-16241-cov-3.016756_pt1 | contig 16241 bp, 21 predicted proteins | sample MGYA00242747_ERZ504553 | MGnify/ENA primary metagenome ERZ504553 (study PRJEB26092, sample SAMD00036240) | human gut metagenome | host: Homo sapiens | study: EMG produced TPA metagenomics assembly of...
AATATAATCTTGAAGAAATGCCCAGGTTCATGTTTATAACAAGGATATATTTTGGGAGGTAATGATGTATTTTAAACGGAAAGCATATGACAGATTGTTAGAACTGGAAAGCAAAAATACTCAGACAAATATGCGGCTTTGCTAGAGGGAACCAAACGAGTCGGTAAATCAACGATCGCGGAGTCTTTTGGGCAAAATGAATACAAGTCTTATCTTTTGATTGATTTCTCAAAGACAACGGACAATATACGCAGTTGTTTTGAGGATGTGGGAAATTTAAATATGTTCTTTTTGCGTCTTCAGGCCGAAACAGGAGTGACTTTATACGAACATGAATCATTGATCATATTTGATGAAGTGCAGCTTTTTCCACAGGCAAGGCAGGCTATCAAGCATCTGGTGGCAGATGGCAGATATAGTTATCTGGAAACGGGATCTCTAATCTCGATTAAGAAAAATGTAAAAGACATTTTGATTCCGTCGGAGGAGATGAAGATACAGGTATATCCGATGGACTATGAAGAATTTTGTGATGCCACAGGAGGTAATTATGAACTCTTGCGCCAGATTTATGGTACAGGATCTGCAATCGGACAGGCAACGAATCGAAAATTAATGCGAGATCTGCGTATTTATATGGCTGTTGGGGGAATGCCGCAGGCGGTAGAAGCATACACGGAAGGTAAGAATTTCTCGGAAATTGATATGGTCAAGAGACAGATCATATCATTGTATGAAGATGATTTTAAGAAAATTGATGCGTCTGGAAGAATTTCTGCATTGTATCATTCGATTCCGGCGCAGCTCGCCAAAGATTCAAAAAAATATCGGATTTCAACAGCAATCGGGAAGAAGAGTAAAGCAAAAACAGAGGAATTATTATATGAGCTGATTGATTCAAAAACAATTTTGCCGTGTTATAATTCAACCGATCCACGTGTGAGTTTAGCAGACACAAAGGATTTTGACAGTTACAAACTCTACCTCGCAGATACAGGATTGTTTGTTACATTGATGTTTATGGATCGACCGGTGACAGGAAAATGATGTGTACGCAAAGCTGCTTTCTGACAAATTACCGGCTAATCTCGGATTCTTATATGAAAATCTGGTTGCACAAATGATCGCGGCATCTGGCAGAGAGCATTTTCTATCACACATGGGAAAAGTCAGGCAGTACGCATTATTATGAAGTGGATTTCCTGATCTCGGAAGGAAGCAAAGTGAACGCTTTCGAAATTAAATCATCTGGATCTGGAAAACATGAGTCGATAAAGGTATTCGATCAAAAAAGTTTTCGAAAAATGTGCATGATATATATTTATTGTCGCAGAAGGATGTTGGAAAGGAAGAAAACTTGTTACTGAAACCATTTTATTTGATGCCTTTTCTAATTGAACAGGAGTATGTAAGAAATGATAAGATTTAATAACGATTACAACCATGGAGCATTTGCATCCATATTGAAGGAACTTGGCGCAACGAACAGCACAAGCTACGCCGGATACGGGGAAGATGAGTGGTGCGATAAAGCGGAAACCATCATAAAGAAGCTGGTCGATGATGACGATGCATTGATCAAATTCATTCCGGGAGCCACGCAGGCGAATTACGTCGTGATCGCTGCTGCATTATCTTCGGTGCAAAGCGTGATCGCTGCAGATACCGGACATATCAATTGTCACGAGGCGGCGTCCATCGAGAACACCGGACACAAGATTCTGGAACTTCCGAATACAGATGGCAAGATTACCGCGCAGCAGATCGCCGCTTGCGCCAAGGCGTATTACGATCAGGACGAGCCGGAGTATCTGACCGAACCGAAGATGGTCTATCTGTCTTTTCCGACAGAAAAAGGTACACTTTATTCGAAGAAGGAAATTAAGGAGATCCATGATGTGTGCACAAAATATGGGATGTATCTTTTCGTGGACGGCGCGCGCATGGGATATGGACTTGGATCGGAGAAAAATGATCTTACTTTGAAGGATTTTGCGGAATTGACGGATGTATTTTATATTGGCGGAACGAAGTGTGGCGCTTTGTTCGGCGAGGCGCTCATTATTACTGCGCAGGATCTGAAGTATCGCTTTAAGGCCTACATGAAGCAGAACGGTGCAGTACTTGCGAAAGGCTGGCTGATGGGACTGCAGTTTGCAACGATGCTGGAGAGCGGCGAGTATTTTGAGGCTGCGAAGCGCGCCAATGCGCTTGCGATGCAGATTAAGAAAGCGTTTGAGGACAAGGGTGTTCCGTTTGCGGTGGAGAGCTTTACCAACCAGCAGTTTGTTATTCTGACGGAGCAGCAGAAGCAGGAGCTTGCGCAAAAGTATTATTTTGAAGACGAAGGTGATACGCAGCGTTTCTGTACGAGCTGGGCAACAACGGAGGACGAGGTTGATATGCTGGTTACGGACATCGAAAAGTTGTAGAAATATTGAAACATGTGGTGCCTGACACAATAAGCAGTAAGAAAACATTATCAAGTACGCAGTTTTAACTGACCAGGTAAGTTTCATTTACTAAACCACGTGTGAAATTGTTGGACATAAACAGCGAATGCCTGATTTTAAGGAATTTATGAGGGTTCGCTGTTTGTGGTAAATACATTTTTGACGTTGTATGTTAGAGTAAAGCTACGACAATAAATGGAGGCACTTTAATGGATATGGTAAAGATGGGAAGCTTTCTTGCAGAACTTCGTAAGGAACGCAACTTAACACAAGCTGAGCTAGGAGAAAAATTGGGAGTGACAAATAAGACCATCTCACGTTGGGAGACAGGGAATTACATGCCGTCTGTTGAGATGTTAGAAGAACTTAGTACGATGTATGGCATGACCATAAATGAACTCCTAAGTGGTAAAAAATTATCCACGGAAGAATATAAAGAGATGGCAGAAACAAACATTAAAGAAACACTAAAAGAGAGCACATTTAGCTTAAAGGAAAAGCAGGAATTCTTTAAGAAAAAATGGTTAAAACAACATGCTATGACAATCGTCATTGTTTATGTTTTATGGGTGCTTTTTGCACTTGCCCTGGCAAAATATGATTTACCGGTTTATTTCGTTGGAGGCATCGGTGGATTCATTGGTGTAACGATCTATGCTTTTTTTCATAACCGCATGATGGCTTATGTTGAAGACTGTATATATGGCGGAAAATGGGATGAGTATAAGGGGAAAGAAAACGTTGATTAAAAATAGTGCTGTTAAGCTAGAGAAGCTAAATGGCATTGCAATAAACATCATATAATATTCTGAATTCCCTCACAGATCCTGCGGGCAACCATCGGATTGTTCATGGTATACAGGTGGGAAAAAATCAAAGTGCCTGACACAATAAACAATGTTATTAAACTCCTTCTTGCACGAACGAGTGTTCTCCTGTATAATATAATTGTAAAGATTCGAGTTGAGAAATGTGGAGTTTGTAGCAAAAAGTTATGAACTCTGGAGTCTGTTTGCCGATGGATGTATATTGTAAAATTCACGGCGTATGCTATAATAAGATTATAACAATACAATTATTTTAGTATTGATTAGGGACATTCCCTTGAGAATTATCAGGGAATGTTGAATCACTTTCCCTGTTCATATAGATAATTAAAAATCTGCTATTACGCAGGGAAAGAGAGGAACGAAAGGTAATGGATTCAGGAAAGGTAGTTATTACCTTCAAAGAAAAAGAGGAAAAAGTCAAAGACCTTCGCCCGATAGACGATGTATTCTTTGAAGTTTTGGCAAATGACGTTAATTTCTGTCAGGAAATGCTACAGATCCTTCTTGAAGATAAGGATCTTGTTGTTACAGACGTTGTTGTGCAAAGCAGCGAAAGAAATCTATATGGTCGATCGGTACGATTAGATGCTTTATGTGTCTTGGGAAATGGAAAGAAGTGTAATGTCGAGGTGCAACGCTCGGATAATGATGATCATCTCCGTAGAGTGAGATTTAATGCAGCTAGTATTGCGGTGAAAGATTCTCAGGAAGGTGAAAAATTCGAGCAGATTGAAGACATCATTGTAGTGTATATTTCTCAATTCGATATTTTCAAAGCCGATCGTGTACTTTACCATGTGGATAGTACAATCCGAGAAACGGGTAATCGTGTTGATGATGGTCTTTACAGAGCTTTTTGTTAATACGGAAGTAAAAGACGGAACTACAGTTTCGGAGTATATGGGATGTTTCCTTAAAAAGGAAGTTAACAACTCGAAATTTCCGGCATTTACTAAAAGAATGAACGCTTTAAAGCATGAAGAAAGGGGGCTGGATGCCGTGTGTGAAGTAATGGAAAAGTACGAACAGAAAGCTGTTACAAAAGCCAATGTTGAGGCTATTAAATTTATGGTTACGACATTGAATGCTTCAAAAGAGCAAATTCTTCAACAATATTCTGAATACGAATATCGTGAAGCCCTTAATGAACTTTCAAAAAAATAAGAAAGTATGTGATTATTTAAAAGGACCATCTCAAACCGAGGTGGTTCTTTTTCTATGCCTATTTTCCACCAAAGTCATCGCAATAAAAATTCCACCAGAGTTAGTGCAATAGCTTTGTTGCGTTGACTTTGAAAAATTACCGTCTAATCAGCATAAAATTATAATAGAATAACAAAGTGCCTGACACAATAAACATGGAAATTTGGCGCATTTGCCCCTCATTTATGATTAATCAGATAATAAATGAAACATTATGGCTGGTTACGGTGCTGCTTTCGATATTGTTTCGGAGTGACACCGTTTTTTTTGCTTAAAGGCTTTAATAAAGTGACTGCAGTCGGAAAATCCCGTTTCCTGGCTGATGTAGTTTAGATCCAGACCTGTAGAAATAAGGAGATCTTCGGCTTTGCACATGCGGATAAATTCGATATATTTTTTGCAGGACTGACCATATAGCTCACGGAAGCATTTGGCAAAATACGGATAACTCATATGGCATCGCTCGGCTAAGTTCTCAACTTTGAGGCTGTCCTGAATATGGCGGTCGATGTATTCGGTAATATAATAGATGCTTTCCTCTTCCCTGGTGCTTTGAATGCATTCTGTGTTAAAACCATTGGCTTGCCAGAAGCGAAGGATCAGAATGAGCAGACTGCTGATCTGGTTTTGCAGCATGTTGTGAAAACCGTAGCACTGCAGCGAAGCTTCATGGTAACTGATCTCAAAAACAGATTGCAGACGTTCGGAATCAAGCTTACCGGCGGGAAAATAGAGCGGAGCGGTATCTTTGCCGCGAGCGTTTTGAAACAACGCTTGAAAATGCATTCCGCTTTCGGAACGGAGTGTGCCGAGATCAAACTTGCATACATAGTAGCGTACCGTCTGATTCGAAACGCTATAAATCGAATGTACCTGATAGGGAAGAAAAAGTATGAGATCTCCGGGGGTGGCTACATGAGATTCTTCATCGCAATTCATGATGGCAGTTCCTTCAATCATATAGATGATTTCCATAAAATAGTGCCAATGCGGATGCACGGGAAGCTCATAGAGTGCTGTATCGTAAATAAAGCATTCATAAGGTTTTTTCAGCCGATCGGTATATTCAAACAAAGTATTCATAATGTCCTCACAAAATAGGTTTTTACAATTTTAACACGGTTTTGTTCTATCTGCAACGGGCAAAAATGAGTATAGTATCAATAGAATAAACAAAATAAAGGAGTTCTGTTATGGAAAAATTGCAGTATATTTGCGGCGTGACATTTGCACCGTTTGCGCCGGCTGGAAGTTTTATGAAAGAGTGTGCAGAAGAAAGCCTGCGGACGATGAAGGAGCGCACGAATGCCAATTTTGTGATTCTGGTGCCGAACGGATTACAGGATACCCCGCAGTCGGAAGAGATTTGTTATACTTCTCCGGCGACGATGACAGACGATGAGTTAAAGGGGATGATTGAGTATGCACATTCTCTTGGACTTCGCGTGGCATTAAAGCCGACTGCCAACTGTAAGAACGGAACATGGAGAGCACATATCAGTTTCTTTGATGAGGATGTTGTCTGTGAGCCGAAGTGGGGCAACTGGTTTGCTTCTTATATGGAGTTTCAGAACCATTACGCTGCGATCGCACAGGAAATGGGCTGCGAGATGCATATCGCGGGCTGCGAGATGGTCATGTCGGAACACAGAGAGCGCGAGTGGCGACAGACGATTGCAGAAATACGAAAAGAGTTTAAGGGATTTGTCTCTTATAATACGGATAAATATCAGGAACACAATGTGAAATGGTGGGATTGTGTGGATGTTATCTCATCGAGCGGATATTATCCGATCGGCGATTGGGAGAATCAGCTTGACCGTATTGAAAAAGTGGTAAAGCAATATGATAAGCCATTCTTCTTTGCGGAGACCGGCTGTATGTCTGTTAGCGGTTCGCCAGCGGTCCCGAATGACTGGAGCGTTCGTGGCCCGGTTGACTTAAACGGGCAGGCCCAGTGGTATCGTACCATGTTTGAGGCCTGCGAGAAGCGCGACTGGGTAAGCGGACATGCACTCTGGTCATGGAGGGATCATCTGTATCCGGAGAGTCAGGCAGGCAATCACCTTGATTACGAAATTTATGCGAAACCGGCGGAACGTGTGGTAAATGAATTCTATCGGAAGAAGGAGAGTTAGTGCATATGAAGGATAAATACGAACAGGCGATTGAACGTGAGCAAACGGAAAATGATTATGCGGAGCTGTTTCGGAGAAACCGCAATAGCAGTCTGAAAACGTTGATTTTGTTGTATCGCGGACATTATATGGAACTGTTCTGGTCCGTTGTATTTTTTGTCTGCAAACATTCTCCGGTCTGGATTCTCCCGATCGTGACCGCCAATATTATTGATGCGGCGACGAAGCGACCGGATGGCGCCATACGCACAATCTGGCTGAATGCAGCGTTTATGATCGTTATGGTACTACAGAATATTCTGACGAATTACATTCATACGTGGCTCTATGCAAAGACGATACGAAATGTGGAGAAAGATCTCCGGAGTGCGCTGGTAAGAAAGCTTCAGCAGCTTTCCATTGCATATCATAAGGAGATGGAATCCGGCCGGCTTCAGTCTAAGATTATGCGAGATGTGGAGCAGGTTGAGACACTTTCCTCGCAGATTTTTATTACGATGCTCTCTATTTTATTAAATGTGGTTGTCGCTCTCGGAATCGTTTTGACGAAGGACCGCATCGTGTTTGCATTTTTTTGGAGCAACGGTTCCGCTTGCGGTACTGATTATGGCTTTCTTCCGTGGCAGGATCAAGCGGTATAATTCTGATTTCAGACAGGAGATGGAAGAGACTTCTGTGCAGGTTATGGAAATGGTTGAGATGATTCCGGTGACCAGAGCACATGCGTTGGAAAAAAAGGGAAACATCCCGCATGCAGACACAGCTGAAACAGGTTGCAACAAAAGGTCTGCAGCTGGATATGGTGCAGACGTATTTCTCGTCTATCAGCTGGGTGACATTTCAGGTATTTCAGGTGCTTTGTCTGGGCTTTACCGGATGCCTTGCGGTCAGAGGAAAAATTTACGGTTGGAGAAGTGGTTATGTATCAGACATACTTTTCTTCCATCGTAAATAATGTATCGAGTATTATCAGCCTGATTCCGATCGTTGCCAAAGGTCTCGAATCCGTTCACTCGATCGGAGATGTCCTGACAGCGGAAGATGTGGAGGATAATCGGAAAAAGAAGAAACTAAAAGAATTGCATGGCGATATCAGCTTTTCCGATGTGGAATTCTGTTATCCGGACAGTGGGCATCCTGTATTGGAACATTTAAATCTGCATATTAAGCAGGGAGAGACGATTGCGTTTGTCGGTCCTTCCGGAGCTGGCAAATCAACGATCCTTAATATGGTGATCGGATTTTCCAAACCATCCGGCGGACGGATCTTGATCGATGGAAATGATATTACGAAACTGAATCTCAACAGTTATAGAAAATATATCGCGGTGGTTCCGCAGACATCCATTTTGTTTTCCGGTACGATCAGGGATAATATCACCTATGGTCTTGATGATATTAGCGATGAACAGTTGCAGCAGGTTTTGCTCGCTTCGAATCTGAAGGAAATGATTGATGCGCTTCCGGACGGTCTTGATACCCGGATTCAGGAACATGGAGGAAATCTTTCCGGCGGACAGCGACAAAGAATTTCCATCGCACGAGCCTTTGTGCGTAATCCGAAAATTCTTATTTTAGATGAGGCAACCTCTGCGCTGGATACGATATCCGAGAAACAGATTCAGGAAGCAACGCACAATCTTGCACATGACAGAACAACGCTGATCGTTGCACATCGTCTGTCAACAATCCGGGATGCGGATCGCATTGCGGTAGTAGAAAATGGTGGAATTGCGGAAATTGGTACCTATGAGGAACTGATAGAGAAAAAAGGCGCATTTTATGAGATGCAGCGAATGCAAATTTAGTTCATAGGAATCAACATAAAATTAAACTAAAATTAGCTAAAATACATTTATCCGGAGGATATCCAATCACTGTGTGATGAAGTATATTGGATGAAGAATGGATATATTTTACCGTCGAAGGAAAATAAATGATGTCAAAGTCATCAGATAAAAGAATAAGAAATGGCATAATTTTGTAGTATGAAAAAGGTACGGGAGTGTACTTGCGTTTCCAATCGTTTTCTGCTACAGTAGGCGTAAACAGAACAGGTGATTAGCAAAGGAGCTTTCTCGGATAAGAGGAAGCTCTTCTTTTATATAACGAAAAAAGAGTCGAAAGGAGGCGAATCTATGGATGCAGAAATGATCATACTCTGCGACGGTGTGGTAATCCCACAGAGCAAAAAAGAAATTGACGGGGGTGTCGCAATTGCAGGAGGACATATCCTGCGGATCGGGGCGCGTGCGGAATTATCGGATTATCTGGGAGTGGATACGGAGGTGGTGGAATACCATAATTCCACGCTGTTTACATTTGACCGTACAAATACAGAGGGAGATGCCAATATTGCAGTTGTGGCAGGAAACATGAAACACCATGGACATGGAGATCTCAAAAAGACCGTGGGGCTTCGCTTCCTGATGTATCACGGAGATGTGGTAATTCAGAAGGAATTATGAAAAGTATAAACAATAAGTGAAATATCTGCCGGAAACCTTGACGCAGGGGCTTTCCCGACTTACTCTTGTAATTAAGAGATGTGTGGATACACATAGACAGGGAGGAAAAGACCGTGGGTAAGGTAATAGGAATTGATTTGGGAACGACAAACAGCTGTGTCGCTGTTTTGGAAAATGATCAGCCGGTTGTGATCACAAACGCGGAAGGCTCGCGGACCACACCATCGGTTGTGGCATTTACCAAAAACGGAGAGCGCCTGGTGGGAGATGCTGCCAGACGACAGGCAGCTGTCAATGTAGACCGGACATTTTTCTCCATTAAGCGTGAGATGGGAAGTGCGTTCCGGGCAAAATAGATGGCAAACAGTATACGCCGCAGGAGATTTCCGCGATGATCCTGCGCAAACTCGAAAAAAGATGCGGAGGAATATCTTGGGGGAAACAGTTTCGGATGCGGTGATTACCGTACCGGCATATTTCAGTGATTCCCAGCGACAGGCGACAAAGGATGCCGGAAAGATTGCCGGATTAAATGTCCTTCGGATTATCAACGAGCCGACATCTGCGGCACTGGCATACGGATTGGATCACGGGGAGCCACAGAAAATTCTGGTGTATGATCTCGGTGGCGGCACATTTGACGTATCGGTTATTGAAATCGGCGACAACCTCATCGAAGTACTTGCCACCGCGGGAGACAATCACCTCGGTGGGGATGATTTCGATACGCGTATCACGGAGTATCTGGTATCGGAATTCCAGCGCACGGAGCGTGTGGATCTGCGGAAAGATGCGACGGCTATGCAGCGTGTGCGTGAGGAGGCGGAAAAGGCCAAAAAGGTATTGTCCTCCTCTTCCACAACGGGCATCAACCTGCCGTTTATTGCGACCGTAAAGGGTGAGCCAAAGCACATGGAAATGACACTGACGCGTGCAAAATTTGAGGAACTGACGATGGATCTCATTGAGCGCACGGCAGGTCCGGTGCAGCAGGCACTTTCGGATGCGGGAATTACAGCAGCGGATCTGGGCATGGTACTTCTGGTAGGTGGTTCTACCCGTGTACCGGCGGTATTCGAGGAAGTGCGCAGGCTGACAGGAAAGGAACCTTCACGCAATTTAAACCCGGATGAATGTGTGGCACTGGGAGCGGCCGTGCAGGGTGGAAAACTTGGCGGTGCGCTGATGGCAGGATCACAGGCGGCAGAGATTATCCTGATGGATGTCACACCACTTTCGCTTTCCATTGAGACGGTAGGAGGTGTTTCGACGAAGCTGATTGACCGGAATACCACGATTCCGACACGGTTCAGTAAAGTGTTTACAACTGCCGGAAATTTCCAGACATCTGTGGATATCAAAGTACTGCAGGGCGAGCGTCAGTTTGCAAGAGACAACAAGCTGCTTGGGCGGTTCCAGCTGCGGGCATTAAACCGGCGCCGGCGGTGTGCCGCAGATAGAGGTAACGTTTGATATTGATGCGAACGGTATTGTACAGGATTTCCGCAAAGGATCTTGGGAACCGGACGGCATCAGGAGATCACAATCACGGCAAGTTCCAAATTTGTCAGACGCAGAGATTGACCGCGCGATAAAGAGAAGCCGCGGAATATGAAGCAACAGACGGGCAGAGAAAGGCTTATATTGATGCGCGAAGCGAGGCCGACACGTTGATCCGTCAGGTGGAAGTAGCTTATAAAGAGAAGCAAAAAGACCATCGACAGTGGTGCGCGTCACCAGATCAAGAGCAGCCTTTCTTATGTAAAGAAACTGGTCAGCCGTACAAAGCCGGGAAATGTGTCCGAAGAGCAGGCGGCTGAGCTGCAGCGGGCAGCCGCGGAACTGCGCAGTGCTGCAAGGAGTCCTTGGAATATAAAAGGTTTCCATCATAAAGAAAGCTGTTTTGATATAAAAAGGCACAGATACGTTTTCTTTCAAAAGGCAGAGAACCGTATCCGTGCCTTTTATTTATTTACACTAACTTTTATTCTCTTTTGTTTTATACTTGCGTTTACTTTTGAACTGTGCTATATTAAGGCTGACAGATAAAAACAAACGTAAATAAAAATGGAGGTATTTTATTATGAAGTTTTCGTGGATACAGCAAATGTAGAGGATATTAAGAAAGCAAATGATATGGGGGTTATCTGTGGAGTTACCACAAACCCATCCCTGATCGCAAAAGAGGGAAGAGATTTTACAGAAGTCATCAAAGAAATTACATCCATCGTTGACGGACCGATCAGCGGCGAGGTAAAGGCAACAACGGTAGATGCAGAGGGCATGATCAAAGAGGGACGTGAGATTGCAGCCATCCATCCAAACATGGTTGTAAAGATTCCTATGACCGTAGAGGGACTTAAAGCCGTAAAGGTACTTTCTTCCGAGGGCATCAAGACAAAGCGTTACCCTGATTTTCAGCGCAAATCAGGCAATCCTTGCAGCAAACGCAGGAGCTACTTATGTATCCCCATTCCTTGGCAGATTAGATGACATCAGCCAGCCGGGTATCGAACTGATCCGCCAGATCGCAGAGATCTTTGATATTTACGGATATGACACAGAGATCATTGCAGCATCCATCCGTAACCCGATCCATGTAACAGACTGCGCACTTGCAGGTGCCGATATTGCGACCATCCCTTACAAGGTAATCGAGCAGATGACAAAGCATCCGCTTACCGATCAGGGAATCGAAAAATTCCAGGCAGACTATAAGGCAGTTTTTGGGGAGGAATAACCATGAACAAACAGGAGCTTCAGCGGAAGGCAAATGAAGTCCGCAAAGGCATTGTGACTGCCGTCCATGCAGCCAAAGCCGGACATCCGGGTGGATCGCTTTCCGCAGCTGATATTTTACTTATTTATATTTTGAAGAATTAAATATCGATCCAAAAGATCCGAAGAAACCGGACAGAGACCGTTTTGTGCTGTCCAAAGGCCATACTGCACCGGGACTGTATTCCGCACTGGCACTGCGCGGCTATTTCCCGGTCGAGGATTTAAAGACACTGCGTCACCTCGGTTCGTATCTGCAGGGACATCCGGACATGAAGCACATTCCGGGTGTGGATATGTCAAGCGGTTCCTTAGGACAGGGAATTTCCGCAGCAGTCGGCATGGCATTGTCCGCCAAACTTTCCGGGGATGATTACCGTGTGTATACACTGCTCGGAGATGGAGAGATTCAGGAAGGACAGGTATGGGAAGCTGCCATGTTTGCCGGATTCCGCAAACTGGATAACCTCGTTGTGATCGTGGATAACAACGGACTGCAGATCGACGGACCGGTGGATCAGGTATGCTCTCCGTACCCGATCAACGAGAAATTCAAAGCATTCAATTTTCATGTGGTTGACCTTGCAGACGGCAATGACATGGATCAGATCGCTGCTGCATTTGCAGAGGCAAGAAACACCAAGGGACAGCCGACCGCAATCATTGCGCATACGGTCAAAGGAAAGGGTGTCTCTTTCATGGAAAATCAGGTAGGATGGCACGGAAAAGCGCCAAACGATGAAGAATATGCGATCGCAATGGAAGACCTGAAGAAAGAAGGTGAAGCATTATGTCAGAAGTAACAAAAATCGCAACCCGTGTCAGCTACGGAAACGCTCTCGTAGAGCTGGCAAAGGAGCATGATGATGTATATGTTTTAGACGCAGATCTTGCAGCGGCAACACAGACTGCAATCTTCAAAAAAGGAATTTCCGGAGCGCCACATTGACTGTGGTATCGCAGAATGTAACATGATTGGCATTGCAGCAGGCCTTGCCGCAACCGGTAAAGTTCCGTTTGCAAGTTCGTTTGCCATGTTTGCAGCAGGACGTGCATTCGAGCAGGTGCGAAACTCGGTCGGTTATCCGCACCTGAATGTAAAAATCGGTGCAACCCATGCCGGAATTTCCGTCGGTGAAGACGGTGCAACGCACCAGTGTAATGAGGATATTGCGCTCATGCGCACCATCCCGGGCATGGTCATCTTAAATCCGAGTGATGATATCGAAGCAAAAGCTGCAGTAAAAGCCGCATATGAACACGAAGGCCCGGTTTACATGCGTTTTGGTCGTCTGGCAGTTCCGATCATCAATGACCGTCCGGATTACAAATTTGAAATCGGCAAAGGTGTGACCTTGCGGGAAGGCAAAGATGTGGCAATCATTGCGACCGGTTTATGTGTGTCCGAGTCGCTCGCAGCCGCAGAAAAACTTGCAGCAGACGGCATTGATGCAAAAGTGATCAACATCCATACGATTAAGCCGCTCGATGAGGATCTTGTCGTTGCCGCAGCAAAGGAATGCGGGAAAGTCGTGACCGTTGAGGAACACTCCGTCATCGGAGGTCTCGGTTCCGCTGTATGTGAGACACTTTCGAGAAAGGCACCGACACCGGTAAAGACCATCGGTGTACAGGACTGCTTCGGCGAGTCCGGTCCGGCAGTGGCACTGCTTGAGAAGTATGGTCTGAATGCAGAAGGCATCTATGCTTCCGTAAAAGAGTTTGTTTAGAGAATGTGTTTTCCGTCTGCAAACTCCATTTTAACTTCGTTAGTCATTGTTTTCCACTGGAAACGGCCATTTTCCATAATCATGTAGCCGTGCCAGCTTCCGGCTTTTGGAATAGCAACAGATCCGGGATTCATGCAGGTATATGTGTCGTGTGGGACGCATGCCGGGACGTGGGTATGTCCGTGCAGCAGAATGTCCCCGCGATGCAGTGGAGGCAGGTTCTGTTCATTATACGTGTGGCCGTGGGTGGCATAAATCAGCGTATCACCGTCTGCAATGGCGCAGTAATCTGCCATAATGGGAAATTGGAGTACCATCTGGTCGACTTCGGCATCGCAGTTGCCCCGGACACAGAGAATATGTTGTTTTTTTGCGTTGAGCAGTTCAATCACCTGTTTTGGATCATATTCTTCCGGCAGGTCATTGCGCGGACCGTGGTATAAAAGATCGCCAAGGAGCAGCAGACGGTCGGCCTGTTCCCGGTTGTATGCATTTAACAGCTGTCTGCAGTAGTATGCTGAGCCATGGATATCAGATGCTATCATCCATTTCATGTTTATCAATGTTCATCCCATCCAGTCAGACTGGATGGGATGTTTCCTTTCTCCCGGATACGGCCGGGGTATTCACCTTATTGTTTTATAATGGATTATAATGAACATTTTCTTCTGGCTCAATACCTTTTTGAAAAAGGTTTCTTAATTTTTTATAAATCCCTTAGTTCTGGCCGATGCCGTTTTCTAAAATTTTTTTCAGTTCTGCCTGTGCGCTTTCTTTCAGGTTCGACGGGTAACCGATGTGAATGCCATATAAAATCGTGTCTTCGGTCCGGTAAGCGTCTATGGAATCATTGAAATTATCACCCTGAGAGGTGGTCGTAATCAGTTGCCAGGTATCGCCGGAAGCCGTGGTGTACAGTTCGTTGGTAGATACGGCATCCGGCGTTTCCTCATACGATGGATAGTCCATATCGATATAGGAACCGATGTTGGATGATTCTGTATAGAGATCGGCGGCGGTCGTCACATTGATCTGTCCGTCTGCACAACTGTATAGTTCGGAAAGCGAGATGTAGCAGATGTTTCCTTTTTTATCCGCGGTTGCGTTGACGGAAATGCTGTCTGCTTTCTGTGGGAGGGCAAATGACCGCAGATTTTTGTATCCGATATAAGCGAGTGCATCTTTTTCGGAAGAAAATGATTTGCTGATTGATCCCGGCGACCAGCTGTTGGTCGGCAGATAACTTTCATATTGCTTAATAATATTTTGTTTTTCGTTTTGAATCGTCCCGGTAATTTCTGTATCCGGAACATTGTTGAGCTGCTCCGTCAGGCGGTATCCCTGGTTTCCGGACAGTCTGGAAAAGACGGGATCGCTTAAGATGCCGGTTTTTGCAAGCAGTGTCTGAAACTCTGTGGCAGAACTGCGGAAGTAGTTACAGGTGCCAAGAAATTCATTTTCTCCCTGTTCTTTCGTATAAGTAAAATCTGTCGTTTTTCCATCCAATGTGTAGGAAAACGTTACACTTCCCAGATTTTTGGTGCAGGCGAGAATGACCATGGCATAGTTTCTCATGGTTTTTTCAACTGTGGTCTGTTGATTTTTTTGTAAATGCGTCATCCAGATATATGGTCCAGCCGTAAAGGGGTTTCTGTGGTCTGCAGTTTGAAGTTTGCAATCGAAAATACATTGGAGATGCCAAGTGCCGCAAGTGTTTTTTCATTGGCAGACATATCACCGATGTATGGATGGATCGTGGCATAAATCTGTGCCGCTTTCGGCAGAATAGAGGTGCCGTCCTCCCAGGCAATCTGATCGTTCACATATACTTTTTTACGGCATGGGTTTCTGTCTTTTTATCGGAAAATGTATTGTGCCCGGCTGCCGATATGCGGTTGGTTCTGACATTGATTGTGACGGTTTCCGGGTGATCCGGATCACAGGAGTAGTCGATTCCGGCAACACCAAGTGTCTGATCGGTTAAAGATCCTTTAATCTGAATGGTTTTATTGTCTTTTACGGTAACCGCATAGTCGATCAGTGCGGTATTTTTCAACGGTGCAGGGTAGAAATACGTCCGATATCCCCAGATGCTGCCGAGCAACAGTGTCACGATCAGGATGGCGGCAAGAATCCGGCGTTTGTTCCTTTTGTTGTTCTTTTTTGAGAAAGTCGATAGTTGAAGCATCCGTTGCCGTTTCTGCCGGCACGGGTTCCGGAGTCTGCATATCGGAAAGTATCCGGCGACAGTCGGCACACTCCCGGATATGTGTTTCGATCGCCGTATTTGTGACGTCACTCGTCAGGTGATCGACATAGCTTGGCAGCAGATCCTGTACGACCTCACAGGTCAAATCATTTTTCATGTTTGTTCAGCTCCTTTCGCAGGCGCTCCTTGCCGCGATAAAACATCACGCGCGCCCAGTTTTCACTCTGTCCCATAATTTGTCCGATTTCCCGGAACGAGAGATTTCCAAATACCCGCAGATAGATCACTTCCCGGTAAGGTTCCTGAAACTGGTGCAGGCATTGCAGCAATTCCATTTTTTCCGGCGGAGGAAAAGCGCCTCCTGCTCTGCAGACGGTGTGTGCGGAAGTTCCGCTTCGGTGTCTGTCAGATCCTCGTGCAGTGGGTGCTTTC